>Ga0209517_10000714_pt1 | contig 55186 bp, 32 predicted proteins | sample PeaSoiMetSII2010_FD_187695 | JGI IMG/M metagenome (GOLD analysis project Ga0209517, IMG submission 187695) | Peat soil microbial communities from Weissenstadt, Germany - SII-2010 (SPAdes) (version 2) | ecosystem: Environmental > Terrestrial > Soil > Wetlands > Peat | place: Germany...
ATCTTACAACGAGGGAGTGAAACCAGGCCGGAATCCAACGGGCGGGGTGGCAATGATCAACGTCAAGAGGCCGGCTCAGATGCCAACTCTGGGCTCAATCAGTGCATAATTTGGGTAGAAAAGTGGTGCCGCTGACGGTGATACTCGCAGTCGCGCTCGTAGTGCTGGCCACGGTCAGGCTGTTTACGGTAATTCCGCCTCCAAAATTAGCCACCGTGGTCCCTTGTGCAAAATGCGTGTTGTTTCCAGTAATGGTGACGTTCAGCGTCTGGCCTTGCGCGGCTGCGTTCGGAGACACACTGCTAAAAGAGAGCCCGGCCGAAGCCGAGACCACGAACCCTGCAGTAAGCTGAGCTTTCTCCGTACCGGTGGCGACAGTGACCGTGCGCGAGCCGGGCGTCGCTTTCGAGTTGATGGTCAGGTTTACACTCAGCAGGGTGTCCGACGTCACTGTTACCGGTGTGGAAACCGTGATGCCGCTGCCGAAGCTTACCGCGGGTGTGGCTTGGGTAAAGTGGGTGTATCGACCGGTCACCTGCACACCTTTCAACGTCGCGCCCGTCTGGCCAACCCCGGGGGTAACATTGATAATGCTCGCGGTGGGATTCGCACCCGTCCCGCTCAGAGTCACGGTCTGGGGTGAATTGAGGGCACTGTCACTTGTGACCAGCGATCCACTCCGAACTCCCGTGGCCTGCGGCGCAAAAGCAACGTTGTAAGTGCACGAACCTTTGGCAGGCAGATAGCTGCCGCATGTACCGCCCGGTGCGACGACGAAGTCGCCCGTAGTTGTGGGAGAAGATAGATTGATACCAATCGTTTCATAGCTTATAAGTTTGACGCTCCGCGTGCCGGTTTGGGATCCGACGGCTTCAGAGCCGAAGGTTTCGCTGGTAGGAGATGTGACGGCCGGCGCAACGCCAACGCCGGTGAGGTTCAAAGTTAAAGGACTATTGCTGGTATTCGTCACTATGTTCAGCACGCTATTGCGCGTTCCCAAGGCTGCAGGTGTAAACGTTGCATAGTAGGTGCAGCTGGTTTCGGGGGGCAGGCTTTGGGTGCATGTCCCTTGCAGGATCGTGAACTCTCCGCTGAGGACGGGTGGCGTCATCAGGAGTTCGGTGCTTTGAAAGTTCTTGACTACGATCTGTGTGGACGCCGAGGTCGTGCCTAGCGCAACGTTGCCAAAGGACAGGGTGCCAGTCGGAAAAAACGCGATCTCTGCTGGGACGGAGCCGGTGCCACTGAGCGCTATGGAAAACGACGATGTCGTGCCGCCGGATACGTTAATGGTGAGCGTGCCTGTGTACGCGCTCAATGCGATGGGTGTGAACGTCACAAAGTAGGTGCAGCTCTTGCTTGCGCTGAGCGAAAGCGACGGTGCGCAAGTGCCTCCTGGTGCGATTCCAAAATTCGCCGTGATCGAGGGAGTGCCGACTTTAAGAGCTGTCGTTCCGTTGTTCGTGAGCTTAACGGTTTGGTAGAAGCTCGTTTGGTTAATGGCCACATTCCCAAAAGACAGGCTGGTGGACGAAACGGTTTGCGCGGAAACGCTGGGCGGTCGCAACACAAGTCCCACAAGACAGAAAACGACTGCGCCAATGTGCGCAACGCGCCGCCGGTTATCGGACATCGAATTCAGACACCCTCCTCGCGCAGGATTCAACCCGGTCGCGGGTCCCCTTCGAAGTGAGGTCATGACAGCAATGGCTGAGTTGGTGCTCATTTTCGTCCCCCCGGTCTGTTCTTTAGGTCATGGCGCCTTAGCGGCGCGTTGGTCGGATCAGTGAAGGCGAGCCATCTTACAGTTAGGCGCTTGTCATCCAAGCGCAGCCCGATGTTTCCTCGATGTGAAAGACAGCATGGGCGCGGATAGAACATTGCCAGTCCGCGGCACGACAGGACTCGTGTCTCATCACTCACTCGGTCAATCGCCTCGTAAGTGAAGCTAAGAGTTGAAGCTGAATCTCCAGTTGATAATCGACTAGCGGCCACGCACACCATGCTTGTAGGAGCGCTTTGTCAAGATGGCAAAAAGTCTGTATCGCAACAAAATGAGAAGTTCCTATTCCAGCAAAGTAGAAAGTTCCTGTCGAAAACCGGCAAACTGGCCGGATGAGCAAACAGGAGTTGCTCGTGATGAACACGACGGAACGGGATCGGTTAAGGGTATTGCATGAGTTGAAGCAAGGACATTTCACGCAAGGGGCGGCGGCGGCGCAGTTGGGGGTAACGGACCGCTGGGTGAGGAAGTTGCTGGTACGGTTGAAGAAAGAAGGCGACGGCGGTATCGTGCACCGGCTGCGGGGCCGGGCGTCGAATCGGCGCTTAGCGGAAAGCCTGCGCGCCAAGGCGCTGAAGCTGGTGAAAGCGAAGTACGGAGACTTTGGCCCCACGCCGGCCTGTGAGTACTTGGCGAAAGAGCGCGCGGTGGAGGTGAACAAGGAGACGCTGCGGCAGTGGATGATGGCCGCGGGGTTGCGGCGGGGGAAGCGGCGCCAAGTCGAGGAGGTGCACGTGAGGAGATCGGTGCGATAACGATGGTTGCGAAGACGACAACGAGGAGGCATAGCCGTGGACTCTGGCCTGATGTATACTGCCGGGTGGCTAAGACAGCAACGTGAACGCTCGGGCCATTTGAGAACCTCGTCCGGTCCAACCTTGAGCTTCGCACTGGAGCTATGCCGTGTTTTCTATAGACCTCTTTCGACCCAAGTGGAAACACCGCGACAGACGGGTGCGCCGAAAAGCTGTAACGGTACTCACCGACCAAGCGGTGCTCGCTGCAATCGCCAGGAATGACAGCGACGCGATGGTCCGCCGTTTAGCGGTGGAGAAACTTAGAGGCCAAGCCCTTCTCGTCCGCATCGCCAAAAGCGACAGCGACTGGTTCGTACGTGGTACAGCGGTGGAGAAAATTAGAGACCAAGCCCTTCTCGCCCTCATCGCCAAGAGCGACAGCGATATGCGGGTGCGGATTAAAGCAGTGTCGAACCTACACCAGCAGGCCGTGCTGCTCGACCTGGCTAAGAACGACGCCGAGGCGCCCGTGCGCAAAGCGGCGGTCGAGAATCTGACCGACGAAGCCGGACTGGTAAGCATCGCCAAGACCGAAATGGACGAGGGTGTGCGCCGGGCCGTGCCGGTTGAGAAGATTAGCAACCAGGCGCTGCTGGCCGACCTCGCCGCGAATGCCAGGGACACGGAGTTGCGCGAGAAGGCTGTTGAAAAACTGGTCGACCAGGCTGCATTGGTTGAACTCGCCAGGAGCCAAAGCAACCCCTCGGGAGTACGCTGGCGGGCCGTTGAAAAAATCAGCGACCAGAGGCTTTTGGCCGACCTCGCCAAGCACGATAACGAGCACTCCGTGCGCATTTCTGCGACTGAGAGGCTGAGGTTTACAGACCAGCGGACCTTGGTGGACATTGCGTGCAGTGGTCGTTATGGCGAACGGGTGAGCGACAGCAATTGCGAAGCGGTCTATTTCCTTAAGGACGCCGCCTACGTAGCGATTGAGTGGATCGACAACCAGGGGTTGCTTCGGGAAATCGCAACCACAGCCATTGACCCGCAGGCACGGGCGGCAGCGGTCAATAAACTCACGCACCAAGTCGCGCTGGCAGCAATCGCCAAGAACGACAGCGACCCTGTCGTACGCAGTGCGGCAATCAGAAACCTCACTAACCGAGCCGCCCTGGTCGAAGTCGCACACGCTGACGCGGTCGAGTGGGTGCGGAAGGTAGCGCTCGAAAAACTGGGCGGGGGATAGTGCCCGCCGTGCCGCCGTAACGCCCGCAGCATCACAACGCTTCAACGCCCTCAATGTGTGCAAGGCCCATCAACTCTTCCAACGTGCTCGCGGTTTCAATTACCATGCCGGGATGTTCAAACGGCGGAGCGATCATCCGACGTGGACCTTCAATAATTCTGGCGTTAGCGGGCAGCCGCAGGGTTGTGAGATGGATATATTCGTCCTCGCGTCGATTGCCTCGGGATCGAACGGTCCGGCGCGAACTGCGGCAGGTCATGGTATCATCTCGAATTGAATATTTGACCCATCTTGCGATCTCGATAATAGTTCAATCGGCCAGAGAACAGGGGCCGCCTTATGACTCATTCTAAATCACCGTCAGCACGGCTTCGTGGCGTTTCGAGAAGAGAATTCCTGCAACGGTCCGCAGCCACCGCAGCCTTTCCCGCCCTTGCTGCGGGAACCGAGAGCGAAGGAGCCAAAGCGCAATCAGGAAATCGCCGGCGCCCCAATGTGATCATTATCCATGCGGATCAAATGCGCTGGGACGCCGTGGGCGCTTATGGCCTGAACCCGATGGGGCTGACACCGAACCTCGATGCCATGGCGAAAAAGGGCACCCTTTTTTCCCAGGCGATTACCAATCAACCCGTATGTGCTCCCTCGCGCGCTTGCCTGTGGACAGGTCAGTACTCCGCGCGACATGGTGTGTGGAGGAATGGCCTCGGCATGGCTCGTGACGCCACGACCATTGCTACGGCCCTACGGCAGGAGGGGTACACGGCGAACTACATTGGCAAGTGGCATCTGGCCGAAAAGACCACGGGGCCTGTTTCGGCAGAAGACCGAGGAGGTTTCCTGGACCTTTGGGAGGCTTCCAATGTGTTGGAATTCACATCGCACGCTTACGAGGGAGACCTCTATGATGGCAGCGGCAAGTCGATTCACTTCTCCGGCATCTACCGGATCGACTTCCTGACGCAACTGGCCGTCGGATTTCTTCACAACCCCGGGAAAGAACCGTTCTTGCTGGTAGTTTCCTACATTGAGCCGCATTACCAAAATGATCAGAACAGCGCCGTGCCGCCCGAGGGCTATGCGGAACGATACGCTAATCCCTTTGTCCCTCACGACCTGCGTTTCTTCCCCGGAGACTGGATAGATCAACTGCCCAAGTATTACGGATGCATTGCGAGAATCGATGAGGCAGTCGGCACAATTCTCGACACCCTTCAGAAATCAGGGTTGGACGAGAACACGATTGTGATTTTTACCAGCGATCACGGGTGTCATTTCCGCACGCGAAATACGGAGTACAAAAGAAGCGCCCACGAGAGTTCTGTGCACGTGCCGTTGATCGTTCAAGGGCCCGGGTTCAACCGCTCGCAGACGGTCGACCAGTTGGTCAGTATGGTGGACATCGCTCCCACAATTCTGAATGCCGCCGGCGCTTCAATTCCCCGCAGCATGCAGGGCAGAAGCGCTCTGCCTCTGGTGGAAGGGAACGCTGACGGATGGCGCAACGAAGTTTTCATCCAGACGGCAGAATTCATGGTGGGAAGGGCACTCCGCAGCGAGCGCTGGACGTATGTGGTGGGAGTGCCGAAACAACAACCCCAGGCACCATCTGACCCGTCTGATCAATACGCCCGGCATGACCCTCATAATCTTACGGGAGGATCGACGCCGGCCCCCTGGAGCGACCACTATGCGGAATACCAGTTGTATGATCTTTATGCGGATCCGCATCAGTTGGTCAACTTAGCTGGGCGGGATGGAGCGCTGCAAACGGCGGAAACTCTGCGGAAGCGGCTGACGCAGCGGATGAAAGAAGCTGGTGACAAACCCGCGGAAATCAGCCCGCCGTTGTTCCCGTACTCATAGCTCGAAAAATGCCGGAACGCGTGTCGCTGGTGCTTGATTGAAACTCAGTAACGTTGAGTATCACTTACAACTGGGATCGCCGGCGATCAATGACCGGACGAACCGTTGTGTGGCGGATTTTACCATTTCTCTAACCGCCTGAGGATTTCCGGTTGAAGCTTCTCCTCGGCGGGGATGCATAAATAAAGGCCATCCGGTCTCATGGCGGCTATGAAAGGTTCGAGCTCGTTTAATTGTACGTCCACTACCACGCCTTTGCCGGCAGCCTGAACTCTCCTGATGACGCGCAGCCACTGCAAGATGGGCAGATCGGCGCCAACTCCTTGTACCCACTGAATAGCCTGGATTTCTGGAAGGCTCAGGATGTGATCGAGGTGCCGCAGCACGCCGGCGCCGTCAACGTGGAAAATATTGTGAGTCATGTGCCGAACCTCGGCCTGCAGGGTAGGGAAGTAGAACTCGCAAAAAGTCTCAGTCGAGATCAGAGCGGAGAAGTCGCAACTTGGGATGTGCATCTTACCCCGCGAGGGAATGCCCATCCACGTGACCGAAAGCTGTCCATGGGATTTGAGCACCTCGTCGTAATGGTCGAATATCGGGAAGAAACTCTCGTTGGCAAGCCGCACCGCGGCGCGGACTTTCTCCGGCTCATCCATTATATCCAGGCAAAGTTGTTGCGGGTCGCGCCAGTCGGCCACGCAATCAAGGCTGCCGTGCAGGTCGGTATACCCGACCATGAATTTGCGGGCGCATTTCTCGAGCGCCACCCGGGTGATGTTTTCGATGCCCCGAAAATACTCATTGTCCCGACTGAAATTAAGCTTCTCCAAGTCTTCCCAGTCATGAATGCAATGCCTGATCCAGGAGGTAACTTCGCCGAATTCGAGTTCAGCGCCGTGGAAGGCGGCGTACACATTGGGGCCAAGGTTCGGCCAAAAGACGGGAAACGTCTCGCCGTGAAACGTGCGACCACGAATCGATTCCAGAAAGGAATCCACCTGATACTCTGCGTCGAACCAGCGGGACTTCTGATCCGGCCACCGCCCGGCGAGGGAATGCCCTGCGAGGAATTCAGCGTTGTGTTCGGAGAAACGCACCGGCGGGCGATCCAGCGTTGCATGGTTGAACCACGCCTCAATGCGGAACAGCGCTTCTTCAAAGTCAGGTTTACCTTCCAGTTCCATGAAGTCTCCTTAACGACCAGGCTACCCGCGGCTCGGTTCCCACCGAGGCGGTGCGCTGTTAAACGACGATCTCCAGCTCGATCCACTCCACTGGTGAATCATCTTGGCCTCGCTCCCGGAGCGGGATCTCGAGTATTCCCCCGCGCACCTCCAGGCGACTGGCTCGGGACGGGCCTCGGAAGTAGTGCTCTGTGACTTTGGCCTTTCCCGAGGCCTGGGATTTGCGCTTCAGCGTCAGGCGCCCCTCCCCGTACGGGATGACGCCGAGCTTCAACGCTTCCGGCACACTCTCCTGCGTCATTGAAGCGACGGCAACCTGCGCGGTGGTACTCACGCTATCCTCAAATTCGCCAATCCCCTTGCCTCCATCGAGGCGGCGAGGGCGAAGAGCTACCAGCACCACCTTGCCGTCCTCCCTCCGTACCCAGGACGAGGCATGCGCGCCGCGCGTTGCGGATTCGAAGACTGCATCGAGAGGCTGGATGGTGAACAGGTTTGTGGGCCGCACCAGTTGCGTCAACCCGTTGTATTTCGCAAGGCGTTCGGGGGTCGGCTTGCTGCCGTCCTCGACGTTGCCCCCCAAGCTCCCCAGGCAGCCGAGCGTACCAATGGCCACGGAGTCAAACCAAATCTCCGGCTGGGTAGTCCAATCGTAGCCCGACGAGCCGTAGGTCGGCATGCCGAACTCGCCGCACAAGCCGCTGAAAAAGAACCGCCGGTTCGCTTCCAGATCGTATTCACCCCTGGCTTCGAAAAGGTCGTCAGGGCTATGCAGATCAAAGTAATCGGTGAAGAGGGGAGAGAGTTCGTAATACATCACAACAATGTCGGGATTTTCCTGCTGCATCGACTTCACTATTACTTCCAGCCCCTTGCCCAGCATCCGCTCACCTGCCCAATGCATATCATGAGGCGCCGCCGCATCGAGGGTTGGTATCTCATAACCAAAATCGAATTTCACAAGGTCAGGCTTGTAGCGCCGAACAAACTGCCGGGCCCGATCACGGAGCACGTTCTCAACCTCCGGCCGGGTGAAGTCCAGGATGTAGTACTTCGTGGATTCGCCGCCGACAACATAGGGCTTCCCGTCCACCTGGTGCAGCATCTGCTCGGGCGTCAAACCGAGATCCGACGGATCTTCGCAGCGCATGAAGGCCGCCCACATTCCAATCCGAAGGCCGTCTGCCCGGATCCTGTCGAGGAACTGCTCAAAATGAGGGAATCGTTCCGCCGAATGCTCAAGATTGCCGTATCTCCCTTCCCACTTGTCATCGATGGAGAACATCCCCGCATGCATGCCCGACGACTTAAGCTCCTCGTAGAACTTCTCCAGACTGGCCTGGTCAAGATGGCCGCTCGCTTTCTGGACAGCGACTTGTTCACCCCAGGTACACCACTGTGGTGTTAGCAGGGCTGCGTTTTTTCTGGCAGAATTCACCTTTTTGTGGATAATCCCTGCTGCCAGCAGCCCCTGGTAATATCTTCGAATCGCTTCGTAATAATTAGACGCGAAAGCCCAGTGCAGACCTGCGCCGAGCGTGAACTGCTCGGGACCACGCAGGTGTTCCCACAGGTCGCTGCGATAATCGAACACCAGGCTGCCACGGCCTCCTCTCTGCTCGACATATAAGTCGGAGCCGGGAAGGTCCGTGAGACCGCAGCAGAAGGCCCGCGCCATATCGCTCGTATCTTGAAGGTCGGCAGCCTCACGGTTGCGAAATCCGGCAAAGTAATGACATGGCAATGCCCATTGCTGCATGAGGCCGGTTCCGGCCCGCCCCAGCGAGGTTCGCATGTTCCAGTTATCTTCGGAGTTGGTGACAGGGCTTATCCCCTCGCTCTCGCAGATGCCGGGCAACACTAGTCCGCTTGTTTCAAGCGAGGGTTTGGCAGTGTCTTCATTGCCATCCGCAAAGAGGTTCAGGCTGACGATATCCTCGCGAACAGACGCTCGGTAGGTGACGGGTTCGATCCACAGTCCCGTTTCCTCGAGACGCCAGGCCATGGTAAGCTTCGCCGAGCCGTTCACGCTTGCGTAGGTCCATACGACGCGGTTCCCATGGACTTCGCGGCTCTCGAGCTTGCCGGGGGTCGATCGCCGGTCCTTGCTTTGCCCCAGTTGCTTGACTATCACCGCCGGCTGGATGGGCCCGCTGGCCAAAACGCGATCATGCAGATCGAGAATTCGGAAACGGTCGTCCGCCGCGGACCATTCCCATCGATAATTCTTTCCATCAAACGTCAGGGACTGACCGGATTCGCGGATTTCCGGCAAACCCAACGCCTTGAGCCCCAGGCTTCCCAACAGGTATGACGCCGCGGTGGTCCGAAGAAACCGGCGCCGATCCACATTAATCATATGCATTCTCCTTTTGCGCTATTTCATACGGCGCTTTCCCAGATTCAAAAAAACGTTCCTACGAACCCACGAGGCTGATTTCGACCCATTCAATGACAGACCCATCATCAGTGCGTTCCCTGACAGGGACTTGCAGGCGTCCGCCCTCTTGGGAGAGTTGAAAGCTCTTACTGCCGCCACCGAAGTAGTGTTCCGTCGCCTGCGCATTAGCTGCCTCGCCCGCGGAACGATGGAGCATAACTTCCCCTTGGCCAAAGGGAACCACTGTCAGCTTGGAGGCTCGCGCAAGACCGTCGCCGGTCTTCGAAGCAACCACGACCGACGTATTGCTGGAGATCAGATCGCGGTATTTCCCACTTCCCTTCCGCCCGTCCAAGCATCGCTCCCGCAAGGCCACCAGTACTACTTCTCCGTTTTCGATTCGGGCCCACGAGGAAGAATGCGCGCCGCGCGCGGGGCCAAGATAGGCGGCGTCAATCGGAACTACCGAAAATGTGTCTGAGGCTCTCACCGCCTGCGCCAGACCATTGAACTTGGCGAGGCGTTCGGGCTTGCAGTACTTTTCGGCCTCCGGCCCGGAGAGACTGAGTAGAGAGCCGAGCGCTCCCAGCGCGGCGGTGTCAAACCAGACATCCGGCGCGGTCAGCCAGTCGTAGCCACTGGACCCCCAGGTTGGCATCCCGATCTCGCCCAGGAGACTGCTGAAGAAAAACCGGCGATTGGCTTCCACACCGTAATCGCCCAAACAAAGAAATAGGTCGTCAGGGCTGTGCAGATCGATATAATCCAACAACAATGGGGAAAGCGAATAGTACAACACCACCAAGTCGGGGTTCTCCTCCCTCATGGCTTTGACAATAACCTCGAGCGCTTTGGAAAGGTAGCATTCGCCCGCCCAGGACTTGTCCTTGGGCGCGGCGATGGCAAGTGACGGAATCTCGTAGCCAAAGTCGAATTTGACAAAGGCGGGCTTGTAAACGCGCATGAATTCTTTCGCCAGTTGCCTGAGAGCTTGCTGCACTTGAGGTTGCGACGCGTCGTAGATGTAGTAATGGTCCGTCGTAATGTTCCCGATGACATACGGCTTGCCGTCAGGCTGGTGCAACACGTGCTCCGCGGTCAGGTTCAAGTCTCCCGGATCGGCACATCGCAGGAAAGCGGCCCAGAGCCCGAGATAGTGCCCCTCCGAGCGTATGCGGTCCAAAATCTCAAGAAAGTGGGGAAGCCTTTCTTGCGAGTGGCGTAAGTTCCCCCACTTGCCCTCCCACTTGGCGTCGATCACGAACAACTTCACCTTCATGCCGGATCGGCTCAACTCCTCATATATCGATAGCAGGGTCGGTTCGTCGAGTCTCTCGTCCGTATGGTCCCGCGCGACCTGCTCGCCATAGGTACAAAACGAGGGAGCCAGAGCCACTTCAAGCTTACGGGGTGAATTGGTTTTCTTGTGGACCACTCCAGCCGCCCGCAGCCCCTGGTAGTAACGTCGGATGGCCTGGTAATAGTTCGGCCCCACCGTCCAGTATTGCTTTGCGCTCAGGGCGAAGCTCCCCGGGCCGGACAAGTACTTCCATAGGTCGCTCCGATAGTTCACTACAGGGCTGCACTTGCCATGTCGAATTGCGATCAGGTGATCGCCGGCGGGAAGTTCGGCCAACCCGCAACAGAATGCATCCAACAATTGGCCGGGTTCGTCCTCTTCGATCTTCACACGAGGAGTTTTCTGGTAATCGAGAGGAGACATATGGCAGCCGCAAAAGTAGTGGACTGGCAATGCCCACTGTTGTAGCCCCTGCGTTCCCGGGTCCTCAATCATGCTGTGTCCCAACCAAAGTGTCTCCTCCAGGTCCGCGCCTAAGCCCTGCATTGGAATGATGGGACTCGACGCGGAGGACTCGTTCACGCCCGGAACGACAAGGTAATCGCAAAGCAGGGACGGTTGGGCATCCTTGCCGGTACCCTGAGCGAAATAGTGAAGGCTCACTACATCCTCAGACGCAGTCGTCTCGTAAGTAATGGGTTCCAGCCACATTCCTTCATCTTCAAAACTCCACCTCATGGAGAGCTTCGCCGAGCGGTTGACGCCCGCATAACGGATGGTCACAGCATTGCCACGAATATCGTACCCAGTGGGTTCGCCGGCGACGCAAAGGCGTGGTGGGCCTTGAGCGGTAATCTGTACTTCAACCGCCGGCTGCAATTTGCCGCTCGCGATCGTCATTCCTCGCTTGTCAAGGAGGCGAAAGTCATCCTTTTCCTCCGACCACTCCCACGTGTAATCCTTTCCCTTGGCCTTAACCGCCCCGCCGACTCCAACAACCTGTGCCTTCGTAGCGGGAGCGCTTTCCACGTTGAGGGCCGATAGAAAAAACGATGCGGCTGAAGCCTGAATGAACTCTCGACGATTCAGAATAGCCATGATTTATTCAGCCTTCTACCTTCGCTTGGAGATACAGCCCTCTCCCTTGGGGAGAGGGTGTCCGGCGACGGCGCTTTCTCCATCCGTCGCCGAATGGGTGAGGGGTCTGTTGTCGCAGTCCCGTTCATGATGGAACTCTCAGGTTTCCATATCCTCCGCTGCCCTCCCAAAGGAGGGGGATATTGGCGGTGTTATTCAAACTGAAGCGTCACGTCTACCACGCAAGTTTTGGGACTCAACAGCCTCGCACGAACGGTTTCGCCTTCAGCAGAAGTCTGGAGATCTGCTCCGGTGGCTTTAGCCTCCTTGAAACTCCAGCCGGCGGTGTAGATGGTGAGCGTAGTCGGGTAATATTGCACTAACGACACCTTGAGGCTCAACTGCCTTCTACCGGCATCCCATTTTTCGTTTTTTAACTCCACTGCGCCCACAGTAACGTGCCGGTCCGTTCCGACTAGTTGTGGATGACCTGAGGCCAGCCGCAGTGAAAGCACTTGGCAAGCGTGTGGAGGAAGGTCCACCGCGTACTGCCCTTGCACCTTGCCCAAAAATTTCTGATTCCAAAAGTCGAAAAGCAGGTAACTTTGATTCGCCTCGAGCCCCACCTTCGAAAAACGCATGCAGAGATGGCGCGGGGGAGGAGGAGCAAGGTAAGTTGCAACCGGGATCAGTTGCAGGCCTGCCGGCTTTTCGGGCAGAGCCTGAAGGCGCTGGTTTTCCTCTGTGGCTTTCTGAGACACTGCCCCCAAGGCCAAGAAATCGGCGTTAGGTCGATCGATTCCGAGCAACTTGTCGTTGTTGCGGATGATGTCGTAGATTCCCGACTCTTCGCCCCAAAGGATCTCGGTCCCATCGTTGTCCCAATTGAAGAGCCCGGCAACGGCCCAAGAACCGAACGGGCGTGCCACGTGCAGCATCCAGACGTGCCGATCGGCAGAGACAGGGTAAAGTTCCATTGGAGTAATATCCGCCACGGGCAGAATCTTCTTGAGGATGTCGCGACGCTCCCTAGGAAGCGCAGGCATGTCGTCACCAAACAGCAGATGTTGGCCCGTAAGGCCTTGAATGGAGGCCCAGGTGCGAGCCTCCTCTAGGCTCAGCGGTGAACGAACCATGATTGCGTCGGGATCGCCGTACCAGGCAATGTTATGAGTGTAAAATCCCTGCCGCATGCCCGCGAGCACCGTGCGGACTCCCCAGAACGACGGCACGCCACCCTTGTTATCAGCACCGTTGAACGCAATGTTATCACCGCCCAGCCGGGCGCTTTGTACGATGCCCATGGACTCGATGGGATACACCGGGCCGCAGGCGGAGAAAAAGACTCCGGGCCGGGAAGACATGGCCTGCCGGAGCAGCGTTAAGGCTTTGCGAAACGCCGTGTCCGCATCCATGGTGGGGTCATACGCCCGCACGCGGCTTTGGGCCCAGATATCTCGAGTGTTATTTTCGCCGTCCAGCTTGAAATAATCGTAACCCCAGTCGAGGGTCATCTTGCGATACGCCTCGTAGAGGTACTGCTTGAGCTCGGGGTTCGAAAAGTCTGCCACGTAGGTGCCGAACCAGGTCCCGAGTTTGGCGTTCCCATTTTCATCGTGCAGGAACCAGCTTTTGTGGGCGTTGTAAAAATCCTCGTCAGCCGTTCCAAACTCGGATAACCAAATTGCAGACTTCAAGTGGACGGCATGGATTCTGTCCGAGAGCCATTTCATGCCGTGGGGAAAGTGATCGTTCCACTCTGTCCAATTACCGGAGATCCCGTGGGCCTGCCAGCCGCCGTCAATCAGCACGTACTGGAATCCGAACGGACCATAATCTTTTGCCAGAGTTTCGGCATTCCGCAGGATGTCTTCTTCGCCGAGGACGTTATTAAAATAGTGAAAGGAGCACCAACCCGCAGGGGCCTGTGGCCATTGCGTCTTATCCAGAGGGGCATAAAAGGGCAAGCGTCTGGAGTAAACCCGGTCCGCAATTTCAAAGCTGCAAATCGGAGTACCGGCGAGTGGGCCACGCGCCACGACCGAGTAACCCGAGGCGCCGGAGGCAAAGTGCGTTTGCCGCGCCAGAACTTTCAGCGCCTGGTCGCGAAACCTGTCGAAAACACAATTGTTCAGATTGCTGGCGGCTCGCCCACTCACCATCTGCTGAACATCGTCTTCAACGCCGTCCAGGTGACACTGAATCGGTTCAGGCCCTGCGTTGAGATCAGCCAAGACCCTTCCGAAGTTTCCCTCGTTGGCTTTCACCCCGCGAAGCAAGACGGCAGCGGTTTGACCCGAGAGCCGAAAGGCGATCTCATAGCCCTGCTGGCCCTCCACCTTGACAAGTTTTTCTTCGGGCGTGACGCCCTGCACGAGGCTCAGTCTCACACTCGAATCCTCGGAAGCCCTCCTCCGACCGCCTGTGTCCAACTGGACCCGTAGCTGGGTCACGCAGACCCTTCCGAGGAACGCTAATTCGATATGATGGCCGTCGGGAGCGATGGTGATAGTCCACGGATTGGCCGGTTCTGCCACAGCCGCAACAGACGACGCTACAAAAAGTAATGTCAGAAGAAGATTCCAACCGGTGTGCAGCGTGCGCATTTAGTTTCTCCCGATGAATGTCTCGTGGCAATAGGGCGGCTCGGGTGCGGGCAGGATGCCCGCGCTGCCCCGCGCAGCTAATGCGTTTTCGCGGGCGCCAAGCGGACAAGAACTACTCCATGTGGGTCGACTCCCGCGGAGAACTCGTCAGCCCAGTCTCCCATCTCCTTCTGCCGCCACACGTCCCGGATACGATACTCGCCATTGAGGCCAAGTTCCTGCCAGGTGACCTTCAGTTTCGCCGGCGCTTTTGCCAGGTTGAAAAGCCCCACGGCAACCGCCCCGCCTTCCAGCGGTTTCGCGAGGACGAATTCCTCGCCTGTGTGCCTGACAATCCTGGCCTGCTTCCCCAGCACATCCTGGTCAATGTCGATTACCTCTGAGTTGCACAGCACGTTCACGGTAATCTCATCCAAGCGGCTCATGTCGCCCGAGTAAAACAACGGCGAAGCCATCAATGACCACATGGACATGTACGTGTACTGCTCATCGGGGGTCAAAGCCGTGAGCTTGGGGGGATCCGTATCATGGAAGGCGTTCCCGACGTAACCAATCAGAATGTAATCCGGATCGTTCCAGTGGCCCAGCCCCGCGTTCGCGAAATGCTCGGCGTTGGCAAAGCCAATCTTGTAGAACCCAGGCAGTTCCTCGCCCTTTACCGCCCCGAGATCACCCGTCGTTCGCCACAGATTCCCGCCGGTCTCGGCTGCCCAGTTCCAGGAATCACCCATACCGTACTGACACAAGTTAAACACGATATCGCGATTGAGGTTTTTTAGGATTCCTCCCATTAGCCGGTAGGGCCGCTGGTAATCCTCCATGGTCGGGCGCGGGGCCACTTTGCTGTAATAGCACCAATCGTATTTCAGAAAATCAAACCCCCAATCCGCGAACTGCTGGGCGTCCACCTGCTCGTGATTGTAACTGCCTTCGAACTTGCCACAGGTCATGGGGCCCGGGGAAGTGTAAATCCCTGCCTTAAGCCCGCGGGCGTGGATATACTTCGTGAGGCCATTGATATCGGGAAATCGGCCGTTGGGCAGAATGGCTCCGGTGGAACTCCGCTCAGGACCTTTCAGCAACGGGTCTGTTGATCCCGGTTTTCTCATCCAGCAGTCATCGATGTCCACATACTGGTAACCGTAGTCCGCCATCCCCGATGAAATCATGGAATCGGCGGCGTCACGGATGACCTTCTCCGTAATCCGATCGTAGTAGGTGTACCAGTCATTCCAGCCCATAGGAGGCGTCAGGGCCAGGCTGTCGCCGACGACGAGCTTGAAGGGCCGCTCGCTTTTCCCCTGGTCGTTCGAAGCTTTGAAAGTAATGGAGTATTCGCCCCGGCGCTCGGGAGCATTACCAGAAATGATGCCGGTGTTCTTATCCAGGTGAAGCGACGCAGGCAGGCCATCGGCCGAGAAGTGAATTGGCCGCTGACCCGTGCAGGGGATCCGGTACAGAAAGAAGTGTCCGGGGTGAGCGCCGTAGATTTTCGGTCCGTTGATTTTTGCCCCAGGCCCAGGTTTGGGTGTCAGGATGGAACTTGAAGCTTCGTTGGCGTTTCCTTGTTGCAGCGCAGCTGTGGCGAGCACCAAGGCGACTGCCGCAAGAAAGAACCAAGTCTGATTCCACTTTGACGATTTCAGAACTCTCATAGCATGACTCCTTATCGCACAACCGACGACCTCGTCATTACGCATCCGCTCTCTCGAGAATCGGCGAGGCAGCATCAGAAGCCTCCAGCACTCTCATGCTGAAGCCGCAGTTTACCGAGTGTAATCCGATGATGGTTTCCTGCTTGTCCAGAGGTTGATCGTCGATGGTATTGGTCGTAAACACGGTTTGGACAGTCCCATCCAGGGACGTAAGATTTCTCCGGGTGAGGATGACTGAGGGGGTGGCGATGTTCCTCGAAAGGAACATCGCCACCAGGAATGCTGCCGGTCAAATAGCCGAGCTTAGAAAATGAGCTTGGCGCCGAACTGGATGTTGCGTGGGTTGCTTACACTCCCGCTCCAGACTCCAAAGCTCGCATTGGACACGTCATTGGTGAAGTTATTTTCGAAGCTGTGCCAATTCCAAATGTTGAAGAACTCGGCACGGAACTGAATCCTTAGATGCTCACCGATGATGGGAGCTTCCTTGAGCAAGCCGATATCGTGGTTGTAGTACCCAAAGCCTCTCAAGTTCGACATCGGTGATCCCGACCCGAGGAAGTAGCCGGTTGGAAACAGTCCGGTCGTCTGGAAGGACGAGAGATTGAACAGCGATGCATTGTTGTTGGGATTAAAGCTGCCCTTGTTGAGGAAGGGGTCCGCGCCTGTGGCTGGAATGCAGGTGGCGCCGAAGTAGCCCGGCACGCCGCAGGCGCTGTTGTAAAAGCTCAGAGGAACGCCTGACGACAGACGGAAGACGCTGGTCAGCGTCCACCCCCCGACCACCCTGTTAAGGGGCCCAACATTAGTCAGAAAGCGCTGTCCCTTTCCAAATGGCAACCCATAGGTAACGGCGGCGGAAAGAGTCTGAGGAACGTCATCCGTTGATAATGCCTTGTTCCTCCAGCGCTGATATGGTGAAATCTGGCCAACCCCGTTGTATCCCCCTGACGAGGATTGGGTGTTATTGGAATCGGTAATCGTCTTTTCATTCGTGTAGGAGAGGAGCACTGAAGTTCCGTGTGAGAAGCGCCGTTCCGCTTTGAACTGGAAGGAGTGGTAGGTTGAGTTGCCGGCGTTTTCGTTGTCACCCAGAATTGTTCCGCAGTACTGGGGGTAAGGCAGGAGCGCCTGCCCCACGGTGGGATTACAACCTCTCATTTGTTGAACCCAGCCGGCATAGGGGACATTTACGCCATCGAGCGTGGTCTGACCCGGTGAGAACGTGTCATTGAGTTTCGAACCCAACGCCAGATACGACGGATTCAAAACGTTGAGGGGAACCACCGCAGATGGGAGTCGAGTTCCCTTATTCCCGACATAAGCGGCGCTGATGTAAAAGTTCTGGGTAAATTGGTGCTCAACGGTGAGGTTCCACTGTTGGGCGTAGGGCAACCGGTTGGCGTCAAACGGGCGATAATCACCGACGCCAACGCTTAGGCCGTTGTCGGCGCCCAGCGTGAGGTTAGGCGGACGAGTGAAATTCTGCGGAAATCCATTCTGGAGTAAGAATGACGGGGTCAGTCCACCGAAGGAGCTCGGTTGCACCACGTTTTCGTTGAAGCCATCGATCCCGATGCCTCCAGCCCATCCCGGGTAGAAAGCCTGGTCGAAGAAGATTCCGTAACCTGAGCGGACCACGGTCTTGGGAGTCAGAGAATAAGCAATCCCTATACGCGGAGCGAAGCCATGGTAGTAAACATTCTCCGGATAGCGGCGCCCAAAGCTTGCTGGCCCCCACCCCGACCCTGCGAACACCTCAGCGCCGAGCAGGCCGCCCGCATCCGGGTTCGGCCGGTTGGGGTCGAAAAAGGCGAATCGGTTCTCCTTTTCCTTGGAAGGCGGGTTCAAATCCCAGCGCAAACCGTAGTTGAGGCTCAACTTCGGAGTCACCTTAAAGGTATCGCCCGCGTAAACCGCGAACATCTCATCCATGGGATGCACGGCATCCGCGGTGTAGAACTCAGCGCTGGCGTTGCCGACATATCCCAAAAGGAAACTCGCCATGTCATTGCCACTATTGGGGAGCGCAGGAGTGGCAGGAAGACCTGTGTTTAACCGGGTAAAGCTAAACGTTCCGGAGCCATTGCTGACGGCATATTGAGGGTAGGCGTAGTATCTGTACTCGGCGCCGGTCTTGAGCGTGTGCTTGCCATGAACCCAGGTCAACATATCGTTCATTGCATACTCGGGGCGTGTGGACGTGAAATCACCATTGTTGCCGTAGCCCGAGTATTGGTCGAAGGTGATCTGGGGCTGATGCGTGTGGGAAAATACACCTGGGATCTGAGGCATCTTGCTGATACAGCAGTCGCTGAAGTCGTACTGGTGTGTGTACCAGTCAAGATAGCCGAGGCCCCAGTGGTTGAGCAAGGTTGGCGAAATCGTGTGATCCCAGTTGACGCGGGGTGTGTGGTAGTGGTCCTTGTTCCGAATGCTGTCCGTTGAGATGATGAAGGGCAACCCCGACTCGTAGATGGCAGGAACTCGGCCGTAATGCTCCGTAATGAAGATGTGATCCTTGCTGCCGATGTAATGATCCACCCGGATGTCATAGCGATTCTGGTTTTCCCAGCTTGTGGGAACACCCACGGGGGCCTCGTAATTATTAAGAATTCCCGGCCGGTTAGGCTGTGGAACGTTGGCAAGCCATTGCTGCGCGAGAGAAGCTGCCAGGCGCGGGTCCGACGCGCAAATAACATTCGGCGTGTTCCCATTGCAGCCCATGAATTGCTGGCGTGTCACGTTGCTGGTGCTCAAGGGCAGGCCAGGATTCAGGGGAGCCGTCGTGGCCGGGTCGAAGATCGGATAGGGATAGTCGCTAAAATCTCCCGATCGCTCCAGCATAGTAGGAAAACTATAAATAGGCTTCGTCACCGTGCCCACAGAACGAAATCCGCCATAAGAGAAGAAGAAGTAAGTCTTCCGGTGGGCGTCCCAAAGCACTTTGGGGATCTTCGCTGGGCCACCGATAAACACACCAAAGTCGTTTTCGTTGTCCTTGGGACGGTTTCCGGTGCCAAAGGGACGGGAATTGAAGTCGGTGTTATGGTTGTACTCATAGGCGCCGCCGTGGAAGTCACCCGTCCCCGATTTTGTGGTGACTACATAAACCGCTGACGTCGTCATGCCGTACTGCGGCTCATAAGTAGAGGCAACGATGCTGATCTCGTCGACCACCTCAGGGGCAATGGGCATGTCAAAGAAGGAAATCATACCGCTCTGGTTGAGCAGGCCCTCTTGCATGGTGACACCGTCGAGCGTGGATTCGTCCCCCCATACCATGCCGCCGTTGACCCGGGAGTTCTCGACGCTGTTGTTCGCTCCGGTGGTCACACCAGGCATAAGAACTGCGTAATTGACCACATTCCGCTTCATTCCCGAAACCAGCAGCGGCAGTTCTGCCACCTGATTGGGAGTGATGGCTTGTTTAACTGAGGCGTTCTCGAAATTGAGTGGAGACGCGTTGGCTGTGACCTCCACGGTTTGGAGGGCCTCCCCCAACATCAGCTTCACGTCGAGGCGAACCGTTTCGTTGAGGTTGACTGAGATTCCATTCTGTAGGAAATCTCGAAAGCCTTTCGCGGTTGCACTTAGCTCATAAGCTCCCCTTTGAAGGTTCTGGAAAGAGTACAAGCCGTCCGAGCCACTGGTGGTGGTCGCCGCGATCCCTGTCTCCAGCGATCTCAACCTGAGCTGGACATCCGGAACTGCCGCGCCACTTGGGTCCGTTACCTGACCGCTGATTGAAGAGTTGAGGTTTTGGCCCCAGCTCAATACTGGCATGAGCATAGCCAGGATCAAAAGGAAGGTCGGGACCAAGTAGAAACCGCAAGATGCTGGCTTTATCTTAATCATTCGAACCTCCTATTAATGAGTAACGGCCTCTTTCGAAAGCCAAGACCCGAACGCAGTAAAAGCAATCCCCGCGGGATGGAAAGAATAAGAAAATCTCCAGCCGTCGGCGTTACTTGTCATCCCGCGCGCTGCGGTGGATCTGAGAAGCCGGTTTCGTTGTCGGACTTAGGAGATCGACGGAGATCCTTCGCTGCACCTGGGATGACGAGAGGAGTACTCCGGAATGAAAGCAAACCTTCTCCCCAGAGACTTCCTCATTCGTTATCCGAGTCAAACCTCGTGCCTGGACAGAGCCTTTGCGTGCCGGGACTGCGAACCGGCCTACGTATACTCCCAGGTTATCAAGTTGTCAAGAACTTTTTGTGCCACCTTTAGGGCTGTTTTTTTGCGGGTTCTCACTTGCATTACCAAGGAAATGTCGCAGTCACCGCGCAGCCGCAAGCAGCCGGCATAACTGCAAACAAGAACCATGGTTTGCTGTGCAAGACTAATGCACGTATCATGACGCTATGGAACGGACTGAGCGACAAAGTCGGAACGACACGGCACATTCTCTGCCGGCCGTATTGGCCTTGTGGATGTCAATTGCAACCGTGTACCCTGCCGCACAATCTCCGGACAGCATCCAGAAGATTCAGCAACTGCTACAGGCCGGAGATACCGCCGCCGCCCAGGGGCTACTCACCGCGGCATTACGGGAATCTCCAGGCAACGGCGGGCTCTACAATCTTCAGGGCATTATCAAAGCACAACAGGGCGACTTCGTTTCGGCGGAGGGGAGTTTTCGCAAGGCCATTCAGCTTGCGCCACATCTGGATGGCGCTTATCTGAACTTGGGGCACCTTTATCAGGAACACATGCCCGAGGACAAGCGTGCAGGCGAGAAAGCAGTAGCTGTCTATGCCCAACTTCTCCTTTTTGCACCCAACAATACGGAAGCGAATTACCAAAGTGCGGTCCTCCTGATGGAGAGAAAACTTTATGAAGCGTCGCTGCGCCATATCACCAGTCTTCCCACCGAGGCACAAAAGCGTGCTCAGGCCCTCTCCGTAGTGTGCGGCGATTACGCTGGTTTAGGCCAAGCTGAGAAAGCGGAACAAGCGGCGAACCAAATGCTGCAGAGCGCAGATTTGGCGGAGGCAGACGTCACCAGCATTTTGCCCATTCTCGCGTCGCGGACGGGCGGCACGTTAGCTTTCAACCTCGTGCAGGGTTTGGAATCCCGGCATCTCGCTGCTTTTGCCTCTTGGCGGACCCTGGGATTGCTGGAAAAGGACGCGGGGCGCCTCGAAGGCGCGCGCAAGGCGCTCGAAGCTGCTGCGCAACTCCAACCGAACTCAGTCCCTACCCTGATCGATCTGGCGCGCGTGGCGGACGATCAGAAAGATTACGCGGGGGCCCTGGGCTACCTGGCCCACGCACGCGACCTTGACCCGAATAACGCATCGATTCATTTCTTTTGGGGAATTGTCTGCATCAAGCAGAACCTGGCCGAGGAAGCATATGTGGCGCTGAAGAAAGCGACCGCCCTCGACCCGAACAACGCTTATTACAACTACGCCATGGGCGTCGTAACCATGGAACGAACGAAAGCGAGTGAAGCCATTCCTTATCTCCAGAAATATTGCGAGTTAAAACCAAGGGATGTTCGCGGTCGCCTGGTTTTGGGCGTGGCGTATTACAACAGCCTCGAAGACGAAAACGCGGAGAAGGTCATTTCCCCCGTCGCCAATAATCCCCAAATTCTCGCCGGGGCCAACTACTACCTCGGAAGGATTGCGAATCGGCAAGGAAGATATACCGAAGCCCTCCAGCGTCTCAAAGTGGCGCTAGGGGCTCGCCCGGACTACGCCGACGCCTACGCTGAGATTGGCCTCATCTATTTCAAACAAAAAGATTATCCCAAGGCTAAAGAGGCTCTCCAGAAGGCGCTTGAGCTAAATCCGCGGAATTATGCTGCGAACCTGAATCTCACAATGCTTTACCAGCGAACCAAGGATCCAAAAGCGGCGGAGCAGATGAAGCGGTTTGAGCAACTCAAGGCCGATCGGGCGCTGCTGGAAAGGGAGTTCAGTCGGACCATTGAAGTCAGGCCGTAATCGTTTACCAAAAATAGCTCATCTACGTTCATCAGACGAGCATGCGGTAGGGGATTTCCGCAGCAGGTGTCCGAAAGTGGACAAGTACTTCGCGTGGCGGGACGAGTATTCTGTCACATATCCTTCCGGGTAAGTCGCTGCAAAGAGAGCCTTTGTTTCACCAACCCGCACGGAAACAATGCATGAAAGAAGACGCTGCGCGCGCCAATGCTGGACGTCAGGCTGTAACGGGCATTGGTTGCCGAAAGCCCGAAAGAGCGCTTTCCTACCACCAGGTCGGGACGCTCCTGCCCTCGATCTTCGCGATCGCAGCCTCTGCTGTGTAGCTGACGCGGAGTTGCTTGCGCGCTTGTCCCAGCGCAGGCAGGGCGTCCTTCGCATCGGGCCCGATGTTCCCAAGTGCCGCAGCCACGCTGCGCAACACCATTACCTCCTCATCTGCGTGGAGCAGCCTTTCGGCCAAGGCGTGGACAGCCAGCCGTCCGTCTGGGCCCATGGCTCCGAGGGCATCGGCGGTCGCCACGCGCACGTAGTCAACAGGATCGTTCAAGGTCTGAACCAAAGAGGAAAGGGCAGGAGCGGCTGTAGGACCCATCGCTTCCAAAGCGATGGCTGCCAGCGAGCGCACTTGGGGGCTCGAATCGGAAAGCGCTACCGCCAACTTGGGAACCGCCGCGGCCCCTTTCGTCCCCGTCTGGGAGAGTGCCCACGCTGCTGCCGCTCGCACTTGCCAGTCGGAATCCGCCAGTTCCGCCGCTACTGCCTCTGCGGCTGGTGCCCCATCTTCCCCAAATGAACCGATGGCACGCACCACCTGGGCGCGATCCGCAGCTGGAACGTGCCGGAGTTTGGACGTGTATACCGACAGTGGTTGGCCTCGATAGATGGGTGTTCCGGAGGGCTGCGCGGGAGGCATTTCGGTCAGCACTGGCGCGAGTTGCCGCTCTACTGCCGCTTCAAACTGGCCGGCTGTCGCCGGAAGCTTTTCGAGAATCACATCCTCGACACCGAAATTATAGCCGGCCGAACGCTCGTCGCGCCCTACGCAAACAAGACTGAGCACGTGCCGTCCCTTCGCCAGCTCAAACCAGCCCAGCGGCCGATCCACCGCCACGTACACCTCCGGCAGATAGCCATGAAAGACCTCGGGGCCGGGAAATGGAATCTCCGAAGTCGCGGGCTTGCGCTTGTCGAGGTTTGAGGCTTCGCCATCGATCAGCGCAACATAGTCGCCATAGTCGGGGGCCTGTGCGGTGCGTGCCACAATTTCATACCTTCCGCTCTCCGCAATGTCGAGGGGAATATTGATGCGGGCGCCCTTCCCTTCCGCCTCCAGCAAAAGTAGGTCTTTCCCCCAGTCGACAGCCCATTGCACTTCTGCTTTCCCCTCTTGCGTCGTCACTTCCTTGATCGACTCCTCCACCGCGATCTGTCGAGCGTTTCCCAAGGGCAGCCGCTCATCGCCATAGGGAGGTTCGGACAATCCCTGGTTCACGCCTTCCTGGTACCAAAAAGCGACGCTGGAGAAATAATCCGGCCTCTCTTCGAAGCCGGAGCGCACGCTGCCATCAGGATTTGCCGTCCAGCCGTAATGCTCGATTCCCGCCCAAAGTGATTGGCGGAAGGGTATGGGGTCAGGCACGTGCCAGCGGTACCCCGTAAGCCGCGACCCCACCCGCTCTCCTTCCGCAACTGGCGTACCTGTCCAGGAGCCGGAGGAAACCCGCAGGCCCCAGGCTTCGTTGAAGTAATCTTCTGAGCCTGTACCGTAAACCTGTGGATGCACCGCACCGTCCACATAGAACAGGTCATCACCCTCGCCGAACCATGAGACCTGCGCCTGAATGACGTTCAGCACCGTGCCTACATAATGGCCCCTGCCCCGGATGTTGAGAAAAGTGTAATTGCGGCCGGCCATGGCAGGAAGCTCTTGCCGGTAATAGGCATGGAAATAGCCGATGTCCGCAGGCAAGGAGTCGTAGTTGCGAAAATCCACGTGGTAGTAAAACGACAGTACGTAGCGACTGCCCTCGTTGGTCACCGTAACCTTGCACGATTTCCGGTACGGCATCGGCCAGTAACTGTTGCGCGCGCGGCCGAGGGAACTATCCCGGACCATGGTAGAGTTAAGATCGCGCTCATAGCCGTGCCCCACACCAAAAAAGTCACCCAGCGGGGCGTCCACGCTGGGAGTCTTTTCGCCATCATAGTAAGCGCGCAGCCGAAGTAGTCGCGGCCAGGAATATTCGTTATCGGCTACCGTTACCCAGATATGGGTGATCATTCCCGGACCGTGCAGATCGGCCATCACCAACGTTTCACCCGGCATAATCCGCTTGCTGTCGTCGTTGCTGAACATGTAGCGATTTTCACTTGAGGTCCGAAAGGCAGCATAGTCTTTCAGACGCGCAAGACCGATGGAATTCATGAAGTCATTCTCAGGTTGCTGAGCGAAAGCGATCCCGGTAACAAGTATCAGAATCGTAAACCGTAAGAGTTTCATAGTCATCTCTCCCCGCAAAATCGGCACCGGCTGCCTCTCTCGGAATTAAGGAATTAGCTCCCATAACCGTGCAAAAACTGTTCTTGGTGTGACCAGAGGGCCATCACCCTTGTGCTTCACATACCGTCTTCGTAATGTACTGCAACCGGTCCCACTTGCAATCAGCCGTCACCATGTCGCTGACGCCAAGGATGAAATGGGTTTGATGGGAATAGCGATCGACCATCTCATCAATGGAGCGGCGGAACTCGTCTTCAGGAGTGCTGCCCTCGCAAAGCAGGGTGGAAGGGATCCCGCCCCAAATCGTGACGCGCTCGCCGAAGCCCGCGCGAATTTCTTCCAACCGGCAGCGCGTCATTGGGTAGGGGCATACGGAGTCGGCGACGTCAAATCCCACACGCCGATAAAGAGAGAAAAGTCGTTGGTTCTCGCCGTCGGTGTGGGTCATCAGGTATTTTCCGCGGCGATGGAGCACCTCGGCGTAGTCGCGCAGGACTGGGAAAATGTACTTCTCGAAAAACCGAGGATGGGTCATGGAGTCGTCGTAGTTTCCGCCGAGCATCAGGACCTCCGCCGGAGACGCTGCGCCGATCTCGCGGATTTGCCGGTACAAGGGCTCGATTTGGTCTGCCAACCGGTGAACCTTTTCCGGATAATCGTGCAGTGCATAAAAGAACTGTTCGAGCGGCATGAGTTCCTTCATGATGTGCTGGATGGGGCCAGCCGTTCCCAGAAGATAGCCGATCACCAGGCCCCGTTCGCCCACCTCTCGGCAGCGGGCGAGGTAGCCATGCAAGTACGGTTCGATTCTCAAGTGCGAAAGAATGTGTCCAACGACGTCGAAGTCACGCGGCTCGCGAATGGCGTGTTCGGTGACCCACGACATGGAGGCGCCGGCGTCCAGCATTTCATCGGTGAACACGGAGGCGGTACGGATCGAGCCCGCGGGGGTATGGTATTCCACCACGGTTTCCTGGCCGTGGCGCGTGACGCGGCGATCCACCTCTTCAAGTGTGACCCGATAAGGCAAGACGGGAAGATGAAAGAGGCCGAGGGTGCGGTCGCTCATGGCCGTCTCGTCCGCAACGTCGGTGTAGTCGGGAACGGAGGCGTAGCAGCCCACGCCCAGGCGTTCGGCGATTTCGGTGAGTGTGAGAGATCGAAGTTCCGGCGGTAGCGTGCCTTGGCGCAGGTGCGCTCGATGCCAGAATTCCAGGCGGGGAACCCAGGGAAGCCGATCTGGAACTTCGCCTCGGATGGCAGCCAGCACACGTTCGCGGTGAGTCATAATTATTCTCCCTAAATGGGCGCGCTGTAGTATAAATCCTCCGGTAGATGGTCAACAAATCCGCCTGGCAAAACTCCTTCCGCTGGTTGATCGTCCTGCTCCTGTTTGCGGGCTCGGCGATCAATTACCTGGATCGCTCGTTGTTGAGCGTAGTCATGCCCCAAGTGCGGCGGGACCTCTTATTGAGCAACGCAAATTACGGATTGGCTATTCATGCATTCCTGATAATGTACGCGGTCTTCTACATTCTTGGCGGACGGATCGCCGACGGCATAGGTTACAGCCGCACGTTCACTTTGGCCGTTGCTTTCTGGTCACTCGCCGCTATGGCTCATGCATTTGTGCGAGGACTCCCCAGCCTGGTTCTTTGCCGGGCGCTGTTGGGGATTGGCGAGGGAATCTACTATCCCGCCGCCATGCGGGGCGTCGCGGGATTGTTTCCGCCGGCCAGCCGCGCCAAAGCCGTGGGGAGCATCCTCTCAGCCATCTGCCTGGGGCTATTGGTGGCGCCCCCGCTGGTCGCATGGACAACTCTTCATTACGGATGGCGGGTCACGTTTTTCCTTCTCGGTGCGCTGGGCTCGCTGTTGCTTCCCCCCTGGCTCTGGGTGCATCGGCAAATCCCGCGCGCGCACGGGCCAGCAGGCACGGCGGCGAAAACAGGCGATCCCGCGGTCGGTGCTCCCTCTGAACAAGAAGTAACGCTGGGGGAGATCCTCAAGACGCGGAAGTACTGGTGCATTCTGGCGGCGCGGGGATGCTCGGACACCGCCTGGTATTTCTATCTGTTTTGGATCCCTGGTTTCTTTCAGGAAGCCCGCGGGCTCTCCCTCGCCACGGTGGGCAAACTTCTCTGGGTGCCTTACTTCGGCGCATTCATCGGGGCATTTGCCGGAGCAGCCGCGAGCAGCGCCCTGATTCGCAGAGGCTGGGGCGTGCATCGGAGCCGCAGGACCGCGCTGCTTGTTTTCGCTTTCCTGTGCGTGTGCGGCGCCTCGGCCGGTTTCGCGCCGGGACCCAAGCTGGCATTGGCGCTATTCAGCCTGGCGCTCTTTGCCCATGAATGCTGGTCGACGAATATCCACACCGTCATCACGGAGATTTCTCCCCCCAAGCACGTGGCCCTCCTCTATGGAATGACCGGGGCCGCTGGAACCTTCGTCGGCGCCGGAGCCCAACTCGCTATTGGGCCTCTTGTCGACCTGTATGGCTACAAGCCGGCCTTTGTCTGGGCAGGTGGTTTATATGTCCTGGCGGCGGGCCTGCTCATCAGCGCAGGGGTGCTGGAACCCATTCGAAGGAAGGTCAGATTTCTTTCACCGAAGGTTCCCGCTTGAACCTCAGCATTCCTTGAGGAAATAAGGTCGTTGAGCAAGGAAGCTTGGAGAGTCAAGCGCAAGACGCGAAATCTGTTTCTGCAGACGTCGATGTCAGCGTTCGGGACAATCCAAACGGGATTGTGCCCGGAAATCGTCAGTGCGTTATCGGAAGCGCGCATCCACGAAGGAAGTGTACCTCAACACGGTGGACCGGCGCGCTTTCGATAAAGCCGTTTGAAGGAAGCCTTTTTTGGCAGGGCAATTGCGTATTGGGTATTGAATCGACATCGTGTTACTTGTCAGGGCAATGGTGCTGCGCCACTGCAGATCGGCGGCGCGGCAGTTGCCCTGCCAAATAGTCTCACGCGAAGCGTAAGCCGCGGTAACGTGGATTATTCTGCGCGCTGACAGGTTTTTCCATCTTGCGTCGGCCGGACCGCGCACGTTTGGAAGGAGGGCTGAACAGTCAGGAAATTGCCGTCTGAGGCAAGATTCGCGGGGCACTCAGGCCACAGTGCCCTGACAGTCCGGAGCCAACGATGCACGGTGAGCCGGAAGGTGCGCTCCACCGCATAGGGCGCGTTGCCAAGCTGCGCTGCGAGCCCGAAGGGTCCGAGGAGAGGAATCCGGGCCGTGTGCCCCCGCAGGGTGAAGCTCTTCCACGCCAGCCAGACGTAGAAGTCCAGAACGCCGGGCGCGTTGGCCAGCACGGCTAGGACCTCACGCTCCACGGGGATTCGGTGTTGGCTGATTTCATCATAGAAGGGTGTGCTGAGGGTGACGACATTCCCCTCGTCCGGCGCTGACGCATTCTGGCGCCCCGCCTCGGAGAACCACAGGTGGATGGAATCGAAGAAATGAAAACGAGCGAAGTCGATCATTCGGTTGGCAGCGGATTCCTCCCCTGTGCCGAAGAAAATCGTAGCGCCGAAGACGCGCTTGAAGCCTTCGACAATGCGCCGATAATGGCGACCGTCTTTCGAGAGATGAAAGAACTCGAGGATTTCTGCGGCGGCTTGAAACCGCACCACGCTGCTCTTTTGCCGGACTGCCAAGGTGGCGATCCAAATCGGAATGAGGCGGTCCTGGCCGTAGGGCAGTCCAAAGTCCGGGTGAGCGACGATGTGAAGGAAGAATTTGCCGTTTCGTCGGCGATGGACCTGCTGTGTGCAGGGTGGCCGGCGAAGGGGCATGCCGCATAGCACAAACGGACGCGCGTGGAAAGCAAGGTCTTGTTGGCCGTTCGCCCGTTGCTCGCGGACAAGGCAGATCGATTCGAGCTGCTTGAGGTGCCTTTTGCTGATCCCCAGGTTGGGCAGTACAGAGGGCACGGAAGCGAAAAAGGATTCGGGAAGGCCAAGAGTGTGGCCTTGGGGACGGGGCTTCACCGAGGTGTTCCAGAAGTGTTCCAAAATTCGGTAATGTTGAGGTAAAAGGGGTTCTACTCTGAGCGAAAGCAGAGACCCCGAGTGGATGTAAAGCCATGAAAGGAATGGGAGGAAAGTAAACAGGCGGGAAAGCTGAGCTGCCTGGCAGTCATGAGGTCGAGAGTTCGAACCTCTCCAGGTCCACCATATCCTACAGCGAATCAATAACATACGATTAATGTAGCCCAGGTTGTAAGCTAGAGAGAGGCGAAGCTGTGCGAAAACCCAGTTAATCTGGTGCGACTGTGCTAAAACTCCGCCGGTGCGACCACATAGTTCCACTTGCGAGATGTCACGACCGCTTTTCCACTCTGCTGGAGAATGATGGGCCGAAGCGTGGCACGGCCGTCGAAGTCGTGTCGTTGCAATACGCTCTGCGGAAAGTTGTAGTTCGCCACAACTCTGGCCGGCTGCAAAATCAAAAACATCGCTGCCACCTTCTGCCACTGTTCTGCCATAACTCCTGGCCATGTTTCGATTCATTATCCTGTGCCTGGGAACGCTGGTTCGCCTCTTGCAGTTACGTCGGAGCCTGCTCCTCGAAAACCTCGCGCTCCGCCAACAACTCGCCGTGCTGAAGCGTCGGCATCCGAAGCCCAGAATAGGCGTACTCGACAAGCTCTTCTGGGTTGCCCTCCGTCGGTTCTGGTCAGGACGGAAACAATCGCTGATTGTAGTTACCCCCCGAGACTGTAGTCCGGTGGCACCAGGCCGGTTTCCGCTTATACTGGCGGCTGATCTCCAGGGCCAGGGCGCACGCGGGAAGAAGACAGACGTCGAAGGAAGTTCGGGAATTGATCTTCAAGCTGGTTGCGGAGAATCCGACATGGGGAGCGCCCCGGATACACGGGGAACTCCTCATGCTCGGTTTTGCTCTTTCCGAGAGGACGATTTCACGGTGGATGAAACGAGCTCCGAGAGATCCCGAACCGGCACAACGTTGGCTCTCCTTTCTGCGCAATCACCGGGAAGCCCTTGCGGCGATGGATTTCTTCGCGGTCCCGACGATTACCTTCGGTGTACTCTATGGGTTTTCCGTGATCAGCCATGACCGTCGGCGGATCCTGCACTTCAACGTTACGAAGCACCCGACGAGCACTTGGATCATCCAGCAGCTCCGGCAAGCATTCCCCTTCGAGTCGGCGTCCAGATATCTAATCTTCGACCGGGATGCGAAATACGGGTTCGAGGTCCCCGTGGCCGTTCGATCCCTGAAAATGCGTCCCGTGCGGACTTCCTTCGGGAGTCCCTGGCAAAACGGTGTGGCGGAGCGTTGGGTTGAAAGCTGCCGACGAGACTTGCTACCCCTGTAGTATAATAGCCGGCTGATTTTCGTGTGCTGGAATTTTATGCTGCGAACGCCCGGCTAAGCACTCTGCAGCGGCCGAACGGTACGCGAAACAACAACAGCAAAGATGAAGTTTTCTCGTCGCCAAATCCTGGGTTCCTCCGCTGCCCTGCTGGGGTCAAAGCTCCTTGACGCTCTTACAACTCCTCTCGGGCGATGGACCCGCGCGCCCTCCCTGCACGCGGCCACTGCTCCCAACCCGGAGGAACCTTCACCCGTCACCTTTGTGGATATTGCCGCAGAGGCCGGGCTGACCGTTCCCAACGTTTGGGGTGGAGTGACGAGCAAAAAGTACATTGTCGAGGGCAAAGGTAGCGGTGTGGCCTTTTTCGATTACGACCACGACGGCTGGTTGGATATCTACCTGACAAACGGAGTGCGCTTCGAGGAAACGTACGAACCCGGGAAAGCTCCGATTCAACACCTCCTCAAGAACAATCGCGACGGCACATTCACCGATGTGACGGAGAAGGCCGGCCTGGGACGTACCGGCTGGGGGACGGGCGTTTGCGTCGGCGACTATGACAATGACGGATGGGACGACCTGTTCTGCTGCTACTGGGGCCAGAACATCCTCTGGCATAACAACGGGAACGGGACTTTTACGGACGTGACGAAGAAAGCAGGACTTTGGGAAGACCGCGTCCGCTGGGGCTCCGGTTGCACCTGGCTCGACTATGACCGCGACGGATTGCTGGATCTCTTCGTCTGCAACTACGTTGAGCTGGATATCTCGAACGTGCCGGTGCCTGGCTCGGCCGGCCACTGCCAATGGAAAGCCGTTCCCGTCTTCTGCGGGCCGATCGGCTTTCCCGGTGGGATGAACATCCTTTACCACAATAACGGTGATGGGACCTTCACCGACGTTTCGGAAAAGGCGGGCATCCTGAAGCCCGGGCCGCGGTATTCCATCACCGGCGTCTCGTATGATTTTTACAACGACGGCTGGCCGCACATCTACGTAGCGGTGGATTCGGAGCGCAGCATCCTGTTTCACAATAACCACGATGGGACATTCACGGATAACGCCGTTTTTGCGGGTTGCGCGTATAACGAGGATGGGCAGGAACAGGCCGGCATGGGCGTAGGCGTCGGAGACTACGACTGTGATGGCTGGCTCGACATTTTCAAAACCAATTTCACAGACGATACCCCGGACCTCTACCACAACAACGGCGATGGTACTTTTACGGACGTTACCTTCGCCGCCGGCTTGGGTGTGAATACCCAATACGTCTGCTGGGGCGCGGGATTCATGGATTACGACAACGATGGCTGGCAGGATATTTTTCACGTCACGGGCCACGTTTATCCGGAAATCGAAAAGTATCATCTCGATGCTACGTTCAAGTCCCCGCGGCTGGTTTACAAAAACCTCGGCAATGGAAAGTTTAAAGATGTCTCCAAGCAGATGGGGCCGGGAGTAACAGAGCAATTCTCCAGCCGCGGATGCGCCTTTGCGGACTTCGACAACGACGGGGACATCGACGTCCTCGTCCTCAACATGAATGACAGATTCTCACTCCTGCGCAATGATGGAGGAAACAAGAACAACTGGGTCAAACTCAAGTTGATCGGGACGCAATGTAACCGCACGGCAGTTGGCGCACGCGCCAGCGTGAGGACGGGAAAACACGTGCAGATCGACGAGGTTCACTGCGGAACCAGCGTAATGTCCCAGAGCGATTTGCGCCTTCACTTCGGCCTCGGGGATGCGAAAGAGATCGATTCGATCGAAATCAAGTGGCCGACCACGCAGAAGATCGAGAAATTCACCAAAATGGAAGCCAATCAGATCCTGACCATAAAGGAAGGATCCGGGATTATAAAGGCCGAAAGACTGGAAAAGCCGGGGAAACTCGCGCGCCTGAAATAACTGCAAAAAGGTTTCATGTAAGGGGCATGAGGTCACAGGGGGGAATCCGATGAGAGGAAGCGACCTCCGGCGCACGCACCCAGCAGCACGCACGGCAGGCGTCATTGCATCTCATACAATTCCTTGCACCTCTTGAACAGGTTAACCTCCTGCCTCGCCTTAGCCTCCTCGCCGCTGGTGAGATAGATCCGTGAGAGCAGATAATGCGGCTCGGCGAGCGTTGGATCCAACTCGACCGCAGCTTCCAGGGCCCCTATAGCAGTGACCTGGTCGCCCACACTCCAGGCAGCCTTTCCCAGCAGAAAGCGGTTCTTGGCCGATCGCGGTGATAGTGCTACGGCTCGCCTGGCGTACGGCAACGCGTCGGCAGCGCGACTGCGGTCCAGGTAGAGCGACGCCAGCAACTGAAAGGGTTGATCAGATTCTATCTTCTCGCGATCGCCGGCTTTGATGGCATTTAGAAAAGTGGTTTCGGCACGATCATCCTGTCCCAGAAGCTGAAAGCAGAGGCCGAGCAAACACATTGCCTGAAAATGGTTCGGGTTGTGCGCGAGTTCCTGCTCAAAGTGCTCCGCCGCTTTCTCCCATTTGCTCTCCACGAGGTAATAGTAAAGCCCAGCGAGATACTGGGCCCCAGGCTCTTCTGGCGCGCGCGTCAGAACCGTGGCGATTTCCTCCTGAAAGAACTGGCGTTGATTGAGAAAAAGGTAAGCTTCCGCTAGCATCAGATGGTACCCCAGCGTATCGGCGAGTTGGAGGGCGCGTCGTAATTCCCGAACGGCAGCGAAAGTGCGGCCCCGGCGGAGATCGGCGACACCCATCCAGTAATGGCCGGGCGCGGAATTCGGGCAGCGCCGCACCAGTTCGGCGTCCCTCTGCGCGAGAGCGTCCCACTGCGCGGCCCTGGCGAAAGTCTGGATGGCGGCAGTGTAGCTGCTGATCTCGGCGGGAGACATACAGCCATCTCCGGTCTGAACGGGACGCTCGCTCTGAGCCGTGATGGTGCGAGCACTCAGCAAAACCAGCGCAAGCATCATCGATGAACCACCCCTTCTCAACCTCACCGTTGCACTTCCGAGTTCTGGCCGGGGGAGACAGCTCTGCCCGCCGCAGATCGTTCTGCGTCAGCCTCGGCCTTTCTGCCCGTACGGTCATAAACGTCCGCCAGGGCCAAATGTACTCTCGGATCACCCGGTGCGCTCGCTGCTGCCTGTTTCAGGTACTCTTCCGCTTCAGTGAGCTTGCCGGAGGAGGCATAAGCGATGCCCGCCACGTAGAGCACTCGTGGCAGCGGACGGGAACTGTGCAACATTTGCTCGAGCAATTCCAAAGCAGCTCCGCTGCGGCCCTGACCCACCAGGTACTCCGCATAATTGGTGTAAACGTAAGGATCCTTCGAAGGCCACTTGCTCACCAGCCGGACAGCTTCGCGGTGCTTCTCTTCCGCCTCGCGGGCAAGTCCCAACGCTTCGTAGACACGCGCCAGGTCCGTTGCCACACGGTAGTCGGAAGGGCGCAGATTTTGTGCCGTTTCCAGGTGCTCTTGCGCTGAAGCCAAGTCTCCCTTTTCGAGCATATACCGGCCCATGTAATAGTGTGCCTGTCCGTCAAGTGGCTCGGCGGCTAGCACAAGATTAATCTCCTCCTTGAATGCCTCCTTGTTTCCCCCCGTCCACTGCAGAACAGCAAGAAAGCGTCGCGCGTCTAAGTTATCCTTGTCTTGCGCCAGCACCTGCTCGAGAAGCGACTTCGCCTGGTTGAGATTGCGAAACCCATTGAAAGCAATCACCGCCTTGAGATACAGCCCGTTCGCCGCCCGCGGGAATGCAGTTAGAAACTCCGAGATAAGCCGGTCGGCCTCAGTCCACGAGCCAACCGTCGCGGCGGCTTGGGCCAGACCGAACGTGCGCGCAGCACGATCCAGCCCGGATATTCGAGCTGCCTCTTCCTTCTGCCCGAGATCGTAGTACGTCTGGGAGAGCATCGCGAAGAGCGCCGGAACCGGAGATTCGACCTGTTCGGCTTTCTCCAGATAGTCGCGCGCCTTCTGGAAATTTCCCAGGTGAAACCAAGCCTGTCCGAGCGGATAGTAGGCCTGCTTCAGGCTCGGGTCAGCGCTCGACGCGGATTCGAGGTCCTGAATCGCGCCCCGATAATCCCGCTGCCGAACTCGGAGCATCCCCAATACCAACCGGCACCGGTGGTTTGTCGGGTTCCTCCGCAGCTCTTCGGAGAATGCGGCCTGTGCCTCCGCGGTTCGGCCGAAATCCCATAACGCAAGCCCGAGTTGGAAATACAACTCTGGACGGGTGGACTCGGTCGCGATCGCGTGGCGGTAGAATTCCACCCGGGCCTTTGTTTCCTCATCGTCCGGCTTAGAAATTGATTGCGCACTCGCGCGGGGCAACAGCCCGCCACAAAGCACAACCAGCAGGACCGCCGTAAAACGGCCACAGGCGCCAGTTACTTGCCGGGGGGGAAGCACGCAGACCCGGTAAGGGATCCCATGGCCCGAATCGGAAATCGTATCCGCTCTATCGAAGCTCACGTCGCCTCTTCTGTCTTGCTGCTGCCCATCCGGCCCAGCCACGGCATTCTATTTCTGGCCCTCAGTCAGTTTCTGGACTATGGCCATTTCGGCTTTGGCCTCAGGCAGCCGCTGCAGCTTGCGATAGGTCAAGCCCAACTGGTAATGGATCGATGGCTCTTGTGGGTCCAACTCGACTGCTCGCTTGTATAGTAGGATCGCCGCATCGTGGTCTCCCTCGGCGTTCAGAAGCTGAGCCTTATCGACCACCGCCTGCACAAGGTTCGGGCAGAGCTCGAGCGAGCGGTTCAAGTAGGAAAGCGCCTCGGCCGGATCCTGCTTGTTGCTCACCATGATGTTCCCAATCTTCCAGAGCGCCATGCAGTTTTGAGGATCAACGGCAAGTTCCTCTTTGAACGCAGCGATGGCTTCCGGCCATTTGCCATTCAGCCAGTACGCGGTGCCGAGCTTGTAATGCAGGCCGGTGTAACCAGGCGGCTGCCGTTCGATGGCCTGCTTGTACTGAGTCACCGCGGCCTCGTAATGCTCCATCTTCTCCTCTGCCTCTCCTGTAACCAAGTGAGTCAGATACGAATCCGGCGCCACGGTCTGCAACTTGCGAAGTGTCTCCTGCGCAAGCGCCATGTAGAGTTTGCCGAGACTGTAAAGCGCGTCGAGGTTGTTGGGCGATTGTTTTGCGAGCCGCTGCAAGACCGCTGCACCCTCCTCGAGTTGCCCCGTCTTGGAAAGACAGAGCCCAAGATACATCTGCGCCTGCTCATCCTTCGGCAGTGCGCGCAAGGCCTTCTCCAAAACAGGTTGTGCACGAGCGTAATCCCGCAGTTGAAAGTACGAGATGCCGAGCAGCACCAAGGACGGCGACATGGATGGATCCTGCTTCAGGCCGGCTTCAAACGTCTCGGCGGCCTTGGCGTAATCCCGCGTTTCCAGGTACAGCATGCCCAGGTTATTATAGGCGGGCGCGAGCGTAGGTGCGAGCGCCAGAACCGAGCGGTACTTGCTTATGGCAGTTGCCAGGTCGCCGCGGTTTTTCGCCGCCTTTGCCTGCCCGTACAGTTCCTGTACTCGGGAGTCAGGCTCCGAGGATTGCTGTCCACACGGATTGCCCGCAAGCATTAGGCAGGGCAGGGCCATCAGCAACATAGCCTCTGGAATAGCGCGGCAGGCCGCGCTAACAATGGTTCGACATCTCGCAGGCATATACACGCCCTCCGCTCAAACCGGGCAGGCAGCCGCGCAACGGGCCTCGACTGCGCCCGGGAGGTGAGCGACTAGTTTCGAGTCACGAACTGCTGGAGCATAGCGGTATCCTTAGACCATTCCCGCAGCACTTGCTCCTGCACTTGCGCGTGGCCACCGACCGAAATGGTCTCCGCTGCAACCACAACGCACAAGCTGGTCGCGGAGGCCGGGCCCCCTTGCCAGCACAAGAATGGGGCACAAACAATAGGAATCCGCGACCTTGGTCTTTCTCAAGGAGACATTTTACACCCTTTGGCAAGCGCATCCATTCAACCAGTTCGCCATACGTTTGACAGCCTGTTTCCCTTCCTTCCCCCCGCAGTACGCCGTTCGATGCGGAAGCATCTCAGGCATGGGGTGGAGTGCTGTGTGGTATAATCAGCGCTCCTCGGTGGGCGGTGCTGAAGGGCATAGGGAAGGGGGTGTATGAAGGCAAACAGGGCCGCTTTCGGACGCACTTGCCGGGCAATCCTCAGGTTGGTCCCCTTGCTACCCTTCACGCTACATCTGTGCGCTTACGCGCAACTCACTTTCGTGCCATTCGGGGAGGAGTCTCCGCAGGCCAAGACCAGGGACGAATTAGACGCATTCGGACGAGTTTATGATGGGGCGGAGCCGCGGGAAGTGATTCGCCTTGCTGGGCAGTTCATCGCACAGTATCCGCACTCCGCCTTCATTGAGTACGTCAATCTGCCGCTGATGCACGCGTACGAGCAAATCGGAGAGCCGACCAAGGCGAAAGAGACGGCATTAGCGCTATTGCGGCTGAACCCCGAAAACATCGATGCCTTGCTCGCTTTGGCGGCTTACCGGTTGCAACAACCTCCCGGAGGCGGCGTTCAAAGCGAAGGGCTGCTGCCGGCGAGAGAATACGCACAACACGCACTTGAAAGGATCCAGAGATTCAAAGCTCCAGTCAGCGGCGATCGGGCGACGTGGATTCAGACGAAGAAGGTGCTGCTGGCAAAATCCCACATGTTGCTGGGGGTCGCAGCGGTACAGGAAAAGAAATTCGATGAAGCCATTGACAATCTTGTGATGGCGACCGAATTCGACCCGCAGGGGGAATATTTCTACCGCCTGTCTCTGGTATATGAGGCTAGGGGACGGTACCAAGAGGCGCTCGCCGCCGCTATTCGCGCCCAGGAGTTGGGACCAGAACAGGTTTCCCTGCTGGCCGAGCGGAAAGTCACCGTACTTCGCAAACTCCAGCACGCTTCAAAGTGAGTTCTCAGGTGGGAAACCATCCTTCATCACCACTACCAGAACCTGGCGTAAACGAAATTTGGAAATCATGGGATATGCTGTCAGTTGGCCCGCTGGAATCATTAAAGGCTGCATTTTGGGCGCCGCCTGGATCCCCCTAAATAGAACTTCTATTTGTTCTCAAAATCAGAACTGGCTGCTGAAGGCACCGGCTTGCCCAGGCCCAGGCGCATCAGCGCACCGTTGTCGGCAAACACCACCTCGACAAGCCCGTTCGAATAATACCAGCCGTTTTTTGAGGTGAGCAACTTTGCTTCGGAAGCTTTCTTCGATAAGGCTGTACTATTCAGGTAAATGCTTTTCGGATCAGAGCCGTAATGCACTTTGAACAGATAGCTCCGGGCCGGAGGCGAGTATTGGCCGGGGCTGTTCCGCGCATTGATTATAATGGCTTTGCCACCGGTGTTTTCGTAGCGAGTCTCGCAATAATCTCCCTTCTCATAATTGAAGCTGATGCCGTCGTCCTCAAACAGGGTAAATTCCGACGACCCCTGGGGGTAGACGTCAACGATGAGCGGATCGATGGGTTTTTCGCCCACGTAATTCATGTCCGGCATCATGGGAATGATTGCCCCGCCCCGGACGAAAACTGGAAGCTCATCGCTTGGGGCTCCAAAGTTCTGCAACGTCTGCTTCCCCTCATAGACCCGTCCGTTCCAGTAATATATCCACTTGCCCTGGGGCAGATAGATGGTTGAATGGTCAAAAGAAACCATCAGATTCCTGCCGTAAAAGTACTGATTGGAAATCGAATAGGTTTGCGGATCATCCTGAAACTCGATCTGCAGCGGACGGATCGGTCCGACACCGGTAGTGTGCTGCTCCCAGAAATGGGAATAAATATAGGGAATGAGTCTGTAGTGGAGCTTCACGTATTTCAAATAGGTGGCGAATGAGCTTGCGCTTGTACGCCAGGGAAGGTGGCAGCAGAAAATCCACTCGTTATCGACCATGAAGGGAGAAAACGCTATGGCATGGAGCTCCTCGCCCGGCGCCGACCATCCCATCAATTCCGGCGCATAAGCCATGCCGGTAAATCCGGAATTGACCACTTCGGGAATTCTGACACCTATGTCGGAATAGGTAACCATCGTAATGCGCTGCCCACCGGTGTAAAGGCCGGAATTGTACATTAAAAATCTTTTATTGCATGTCGCTCTGTATCTGTTGGCAATCTGGTCCGACCAGATGAACCAAAAGCTGTTATGGTATGGTCTGATACTGTCTCCGGACGCTAAGGTCCAGTTTGCATTCGGACCTTCATGCCAATCCTGCTTCAAGCCCGAAATGCCCAGGTCGAAAAAGTTGGTTTTTAACCAATTGAAATAAGCATCAGTAACTTGCGGGTTAGTAATATCCAAGAAATCGCCCTGACCGTAATAAGCTGTCGAAATTTGTTTATCAACGATTACACCCTGCATCCACAAATTCGGTTCAAAACCCTTTGCCGTCATGCGCTGGCACCACGCTTTAGGGTCAGGGAATCTAGTCTGGTTCCATACCATGCCGCTATATGTTGTGTTCCATCCCGGTTCAAGCCCTATGATATCGCAGGGAACGCCCTTTAGCCTGAACGTATCAGTCAACCGATCATACTCATCGGCGCTCCAAGCGCCTTTTTCCCCGCCGCAGCACCCATCCCAGTTCCCCCATCCCCGGTACGTCAGCCCAAGCGCCTTTTTCGGCGGCATCTCCCTATAACCCGTCAAATCGCAGTAACTCTGCATGATCTTTTTTAACGAGGGACCTTTCAGGAAGTAGAAATCCAATTCTCCGTTTGTCACTTGCCAGGTGATCCGGGATGCGTTCGCTTTGCCGAAATCAAAAAGGCTCGTGTAGGAATTGTGCAACAGCATGCCGTAGCCCGCCGTGCTCCAGTAATACGGGTTGGAAACTAAATAAGCGCCGGACGTATCAGACGCGAGCTCGGATCGCTGATAATTGACCATATTGCGTCCCCGCAGGTCCACATAGTTAAAATGCATGCCGCAACCAAAAAAATGCTCCTGCACGCCGGCGGCGTCCAGGTCAAAGCTCATAGTCTTGACATTCCTGTTCCACGACATTGGATCACCGTTGCTCTGGGTCACGATGGCCGCGGTATTGGCCGCGTTATAAAAATCGAGCTTGAACGGCGACTTGTTGGCCCTGATGACCATGTCGGCCGTGGCGATCTTGATATACGTTCCCTGGTCGGTCACCATAGACGCCACGGACGGCCAGTTGTATTTGATGACGATGTATGGTTCATCGGCGATAAATTGCGCCCCCGGAAGGGCCAGGCGAATGCGGGCTACGTCGGTCTTGCAGAACTCGACGCGCACCGTGGCATTGCTGGACAGTGTGAAGTTGACCTGGTTTGCGCTAACCGTGTGGCTGGCATAGTCGCCCGCCGCCGTTTGAGCATAACCGGGATGAATGACGAAAACCGCGCAGACGAGGATCACGAGCGCGGTCGTTTTACCCTTCGCTCTCATAGAAATTCCGGAGCGCGACGAAATGAAACTGGGAAAAAGGATTTGTTGTCGACGGGCCGATCGTCCTACCAAATCCTCAACGGGTTTAGTCCAATGAGTTAGTTCAATCGGCAGTGCGCGCCCCCCTGCCAGCCTCGCGGCCGCTGTAATGAGCGCGCACTACCGAATAGAATTCCGCGTATTGTCAGAAGTTCAGCTTTAAAGTAATCTGGCCGGTTCGGGGAAGGTTACTCTGGCTCGAGACCGCTCCAAAGCTTGAGCTTCCAGGTGAGTAGCCGGTGTTTCCATTTGAGAATTGAACACGGTTGAAGGTGTTGAAGTACTCCAGTCGAAGCTCAAAAACCACCTTCTCGGTGATCTTGAAGTGCTTGTTGAGGTTATAGTCCTCGTCGTAATAGGGGAAGCCGAAACAGCCGCCAGTCACGCGCGGAGCGTTGCCGAAGGTGTAGTCCGCCGGCTGTGAGAAGGCCGCAAGATTGAATTCCCTATCCACGGCAGGATCGAAACCGCTTTTGCTGTTGCAGGGATTAACGCCGGAAACCACATTGGGCCGATTGCCACCGTTGTACAGCGGCAGCACATTGCTGGCGCCAAAACCGATCGGGCTTCCGTGCTGGTAACTCATTATCCAGCCCACCTGCCAGCCACCCAAAATCTGGCCGACAACGCCTTTGCTGTTCACCAGCTTCTTGCCGGGACCGATTGGCAGTTCATAGATGCCGCTGAGTGTCAGAGCTTGGGGGACAACGTTCGGGTCGGTGCTCCATTCGGCCTTTCGGTCAAAAGTGTTGAGTGGAAAACCGTTGAACGTGCTGAACCCGGAACTCGTGTTCGAATGCATGTGGGCTGCCGTGTAGCTGACCAGGAACGTGAGCCCTTGCGAGAACCGCTTCTGCGCTGTGAGCTGCAATGCGTTATACACTACAGAGCCGCACTCATCGAAGTTACTCTCGATGGAAGCATATTGTGGATACGGTCTGAGACCCCCTGCAACGCTCCCGGTAAAACCAGGGTAGGGAGGTTTTATTCCCGCCGCCGCCGCTTGAGGGGAATTGATGTCATCCAGCAGCACGGGTCCGAGGCTGAGGTACGACGGATTGACCTGGTCAAGATTTTGCAACTGGGACGGCACCCGGACGGCATGGTTGCCAATCCAGCTTGCGCTCAGAATGATCGAGCCAGCCACTTGGCGTTGGACTCCCGCCGTATAGTTATACAGGGTTGGAACCTGTCCATTGTAAGGCGCGAGGTAGTTGAGGGTCTGGCCGTTGCCGGAACTCGGGTTGAACCCGCCGTTCGGGAGGATCCCTGAAGCGACAAGGGCCGGATACGGCTGATCGATGGAGCCGTATCCCGGCGTTATGCCGGAGTTCGGTGAGATATAGGATGCCTCCCCTACCAAGCCGTTAACAAAACCCTGTACAACTTTGTTTGTGCCGAACTCCGAAGCCCCACCGTTCATGTAGATAATGCCATAGCCGGCGCGGAGCACCGTTTTCTCACCCAGTCTATACGCGAGACCTATACGCGGAGCGATATAGTGCCAGCGCGTAGATACGATCTGGTCCGTGTCCGCGCAGCCGCTGGGGCACGTGCCGAGCTTCATCAGCCCGCCCGGTATGTCGCCGGCGGCCGGATTCGGAATGCTGGGATTGAAGTACGCGATATATTCGTTCCGTTCCCTAAATGGTCTGTACTGGTCGTAGCGCAGCCCTAGGTTCAGGGTCAGCTTCGGCGTCACTTTGAAGTCGTCCTGAATGTATTCCGCCGCATACCAACTACGCGGCTGCACGGCCCACTGATTACCTAAAGTCGCGCTGTCGGCCAGCCCGAGCATGAAGCTAGCAAATGCGAACCCGTCTTCCGCGAAATTCGGGGAACCCGGCAGGGAGGTGGTCAGATTCGAGAAGTTGAAATCCTGAGGCCCGCCCTGAGTATTATGCTGATACGGCCGGCGCAACTCGAACCCAATGTTAAAGTTATGCCTACCCTTCACCCAGGCAAAGTTTTCGACGACAGCGAAGCCGAGCTTGCGGTTCATGTTTCCCCAGAGACCCTGTCCAAACGTTTGCGTAGCATCCAGAGGCCCGCTGAAGGCATACTGGGGGAAAAACGAGCCTACCGGTGTGCCTGGGATGCTGAGACTGGGATTCTTCGCGGTAATGGTGGTCGGATTGAGAGACCCATTCACGCTCCATCCGGCGGTCATAACGAGATTGGGCTTAATCGTGAAAGTGTAGTTCGCCACGCCGCCTAGTTCCCTTTCGTAATACGTTCTATAGTCGCCGAGCGGGCCGGCGAGCGCGCTCACGCCAGTAGCCGTCTTGTGGTCATAATCTTTCCACACGGTGAAGCTGAGCCGGTGGCGATCTCTGATGTACTGGTCCGCCCTGAGCGACCAGGTATAGTCGTTAATCGGAAGGCTGGTGATCCCGTAGGGGGTATTGTTGATCAAACCGGAAAACTCAGTCGGTGGGAGCAAAGTGACAAGCTGTTTCGCCACACTGCTGAGCCTGGCAGCCGGAATTATGTTCCCAGGGAACTGAGTCCCGGTTACGGGATCGCAAATCGGAACCATGTTTCCGCTCGAGTCCACGAGGCCCGAGAAATCCCCCTGCCGCATCGCCATGGTGGGCATGGTGTAGAGTCCGGTGAGCGGGGCGCCACGATAAAAGAACGTGTTCCATGCGAAATTGAAAAAGGTCTTGTTCCTGCCGTCGTAAACCTTCGGAATCCAGATCGGGCCGCCGGCGGTGAAACCAAACTCGTTTTGGCGATTCAAGTCCACAACCGGGGAATAAAACGGACGCGCATCCATGATGTTATTGCGGAAAAGCTCGTGCAACTCCCCATGAAGCGCGTTTGTGCCGGAGGTGAAATTGTAACTGGCGATGCCCTGTCCGTGACCCCACTGCGCCGTGAAGACCGACGTCACAACTTTGAACTCATTTACAGATTCATAGGGAGGATTCGAGTTGTCCTGCCAACCCTGGGTCTCGGAAAAAACGAAAGGCACCCCGTTGTAGTACACCTCGTTCGAAAAATCGACGCCGCCGCTCAAGCGGTGGCTAAAGCCGGCGCCGGTAGCGCCGGGAACCAAAAACATGAAATTCTCGATCTGCCTGCGCAAGGCCTGACCGACGAGACCACCGCTGAGCGAGAGCGGTAGCTCTTTATCCATGGTATTGTCGATGTCGGTTCCAAATTCCACCTGCTCGCTATTCAGTGCCGCAACCTCCGCATGCACTTCGATGGTTTGCGTTGTGCTGCCGGGTCGCAGTTCGAAGTCGACGCGTAGCGGTTGATTCACCAGAACGGTGATGTCGTCCCGAGTGATCGTTTCAAACCCAGGCGCAGAGACGGCAACCGAATATTTGCCGCTCACGAGCGAAGGCGCGAAGTAATAGCCCACTCCGTTGGTTACCGTGGTGATCTTCGTTCCGGTAGCCTGGTGCGTGATGACCACACTCGCGTTGGGGATCACCGCTTTTGTGGAATCAGTGACTATGCCGCTGATCTCGGCATTTTGTGCCAGGCCGACACCCAGCGGAACAATAAAAAACAGAAACAGAAAAAGTAATCTTCTCAATTTAGACTCTCCTTTTCTGTGGCCTCTGTTGCAAGGTCGCGTTTGTATGGGCCAACTGCGAAGGCGTTCCTGACAACATGGATGAAAGTCTAAGAACGTCTGCCTACGCACACCTCACAAGACCCGACTGTGTCACACGACAAAAGTTCGCTCCTGGTGGCCCAAATACCCATGGTTCTCAGCCAAGGGCGAACAGAGAATAGCCGATTGGCTTATAGCAACATGACAGGAGCTTGTCAAGCAGATATTGTAGATATTTTAAACATTTTAACGTAGCCAGAGTCTGCACGATTTGTCGGACGATTTGTTACGGTAACCATTTTAGATGGAATAGTTTAGAGCAATACTTCGTATGGTCCGTAAGGTTCAAATAGCAGCCTGGGAACCAAGCGAGGAGGCCTTCGGCACTGGACCTATAAGCACGCGTCTTCCGTCACACTCATATGTGTGTGCCCTTGCACCCACATGTATGTGCCATTAGACTAATGTGCGCGTACCGCTACACTCATATGAAGTGAGGGAAGCAAAGATGAAAGGCAAAGACTACATGAGCGACAAGACGAGGTCGTTTAGGACGGCGGTCTTCAGCCGTCGAGATTTTACCAAGTGGACGGTGGGGTTTCTCGGGAGTATAGGCGCTGGCTGCGGGCCAGCATCTGACACGTCGGCTGGTAATGCACCTGGGGATTGCGCAGCCCGCGCCAGCTCGAACGACGACATCAAGGTCTCTTCGTCTGGTGAACGCTTCGACAACGACCCCACCGCCGGTACCTGGCTCCCGGTTGCAAATTCCACAAAGCGCGTCCGGGATTCCGCGACCGCCCCGATTGACGCGTTTCTTGAATCTCTGAACGGTCAGGTGCGCCTGCTCTGCTGCTGGTACAACGGCACTCGGCTCGCCGCCAGCCGCCTGTTCACAAACGGTAAACTCCGCACCCAAGAGAGCAAGTGGGCCAGTGGAATTCAGAAAGCCGCGGTGAAGGACGACCCCGACGCGCTGGATCTCCAACTCACCTTTAAACTCACCGGCGGCGCGGCGAAATCCGCGGGTGTCGCGGTTGCGTTCGACTTCGCGAAATGGTCGCCGGAGGCCTATGTCCTCACGCCGGCCGTTCTCTACAATGGCAATCGCTTCCGGGTCCTGCCCGTGCCGTATCCATCTTATATCTATAACCCAGTAGACCGTCCACTCGACATGCCCATAACCGAAGACGACGTGGTACGGTTGAAGAAGGGCGACCAAGCTTCCAAGGTTGAACTGACGACCGCTAACTGCTCCACTCCCATGCTCAGTTTCTTTGACCCCGAAGCAAAACGCGGCTGGATTGCGCTCACGGAGGAGGGTACCCGGTTTGGGGACTCCGGCGTGTTTGTCGAGGAGAACGCCGCGCACGATTGCGCCTCTTTCGTGATCAGCGCCCCCGGCGTGCGCGAGTGGCGTACCCGCGGGATTGGTTTCGACAATAGCGGGGATCGAGCCGCCAACTGGAATCCTGGAGACGACGTCTCTCTGAGATTGCGGTTGTACAATTTCCCGGCCAGCGACATTCCGGCCTTCATGACCAAAGTCTTCGATATTCGTAGGGACCTTTCGAGGCGGAATCAAATCCGCAATGTTGCCCCGTACAGCGCGATCGCCAAAATCGTCGGGGAACTTCACGACGAGACGCGTTGGTTCGAGAACGACAAGTACGGTTTTTGCAATAGCGCCAATGCCAATCTGCCGCTTACCTCCGTAGGTGCCTCGGCCTGGCCGAATACCCTTATCCCACTGGCCGTGTTCGAAACGCCGGAACATTTGCGCCGAGTGTCCAAAAACAACGACCTCTATGTCAACTTCATGCGCGGGAAGGCGGGCTTTCTCTACCACGCATGTCGCAGCGACGGGAAACGTCTGGGCGCCGCTTTCGCAGAATCCGAAAGCAAGGCTTCTCTCGCCTGGGTTCGCCAAAACGGCGACGCGCTCTATCGCTCGCTCTTGCTCTACGACTTGCTCCGCCAACGAGGCCATTCGGAGATGGTGAGGCCGGCATGGGAATCAATGTCACGCGGCATCGCCGATGGGTTCGTCAAACTCTGGAATGACTACGGCCAGCTCGGGCAGGTCGTGGACGTCGACACCGGGAGACTGGAAATCAATGGGTCAACCGCCGGAGCGACCGCCATCACTGGGCTCGCGCTCGCAACCCAATATTTCGAAGATCCCAAGTATCTTGCGGTAGCCGACGCAGCCGGGGGATTCTATTACCAACGGGACCTTTCCAAAGGCTATGCCGGTGGCGCACCCGAGGATATCCTTCAGGCTCCTGATAGTGAAGCGAGTTACGGACTTACTGAGGCCTATTCCGTGCTCTACGAGATCACCGGGAAGAAGGAATGGTTGATCAGAGCCTGCGATGCCGCACACCTGTATGCGACTTGGGTCGTGTCATACGACTATAGGTTTCCGCCCACCAGCGATTTGGGTCGCATGAAGGTAAACTCTGCCGGCGCGGTCTGGGCGAATGTCCAAAATCTTCATGGCGCGCCTGGAGCTTATGTGTCCTCGGGAGATTTCCTGCTTAGGATTTACCGCGCTACGGGCGACAAGCGGTATGCAGAATTATACCGAGACACAGCGCACAACATCATTCAATATGTCACCACGGAGAAGAATCCCCTGGGGCGCGGCTCGCGACCCGGTTCAGTCTGTGAGCGCGTCAATCTCAGTGACTGGGAGGGAAAAGAACGCGTCGGGTTCATTTTGCCCGGTGATTCCAATCCTGCGTGGGAAATGCTGGTCGAGCTCACTTGTGTTGAGACACCAGGCATCTACTTGCGCACCGACGCCGATGATTTCTTCGTGTTCGACCACGTGGAGGCACAGATCGTCAAGCGCGACCCTTCCGGCGTGACGCTCAAGATCACCAACCCCACACCGTATCCAGCCAGTGTTTCGATCTTCGCTGAATCTGTGAACGAGGTAAAGAAGCCCCTCGGCTGGAATGCATTCCTCAGGTGGCCGAAAGTCGAGGCGAAGGCCGGCGAGACTATTCAAGTCTCCGTCACGCCCGGCGGACAGGTGACAATGCCGTAAGAGCCAGCGCACATTTAACGTCGAAGGCGATTTGACTGGTGCCGGCAGATCAAGACGCTTACGGACTTCGAAGTGTGTTAGGGTAGGGAGCCACTCAATTGCTGCTTGTCGCCGGTCGAGCCCAAAGGGTCAACGTCCCGCGCAGAGAGGCGTCGCGGGCTCGATTCAGATTGGGGTGGAAGGAGAGTGGAGCGTGTCGGGAATAAGGGTTCGGAGGTGCTTCAGGTCGGCAGCGCTTTTGTTGTCAGCCGTCCTGGTCTTTCCGGTCTTCGTCTCTCGCAGCAACCAAAACGACCAGGGGGCCGAACCCCAGAATGAACCCAGCCAGGACCGTGGGATGGGAGGTCCTGCGCAGACTGGCGTACAGATGACCAGGGATACCTCAGGTTGGGACATTGTCGAGGAAGTCTTTAAGCGGATGGAAAAGCCCCCCGATTGGAATCAGGACATGCAGAGCATCTGCCAGGTGAGACGGCGGGCCGAGGACATTGCTTTCGATATAATCCAGTCCATGGTGCAAGACTTGGATCGCAAGGAATGGGATCCGCGAAACCGCTGGAAGCGGATGAGAGCCCATTGGGCTCTTGCTCTCTGGTCGGACTATCAGGGGAAAATGGACCAAGCGCTTGAGCACTTTCAGACAGCCTATCAGTTGGCTGTCGCTTACGGGGCAAGAGAGGACCAACTCGCCTTGCTGGAGGAAATTGGAACCGCCTACTATGCGCAAGCCGACCAGCAGAATCATGTGAAGGTATCCAATGGTAAGGCTTGTATTTTTCCCATAGACCCTGCCGCACGGTACGAGGTGACCTCGGGCTCTGAACACGCCATCAAGTACTTCCTGAAATACCTCGAGCTAAAGCCCGAGGACCTCGAAGTAAGGTGGTTGCTCAACCTTGCCTTTATGACGTTGGGAGAATACCCGGCGGGAGTTCCCCAACAATACCTGATACCGAGCTCCGCCTTTCAGTCCAAGGAGGATATCGGCCGTTTCGTAGACGTGGCGCCCACCCTGGGGCTCAACATCCTTAACGAGGCGGGGGGAATCATTGTCGATGATTTTGACAATGATGGTTTTCTGGATATCGTGACATCCAGCTTCGATCCCTGCGCGCCCATGCATTACTTCCACAACAACGGTGATGGGACTTTCACGGATCGAAGCGTGGAGTCAGGCATTGCGAAGCAACTGGGGGGAGCCAATCTCCTTCAGGCAGACTACAACAATGACGGCTGCATGGATATTCTGGTGCTGAGGGGAGCGTTTGAACTCCCTATGCGGAAATCCTTGTTGAGGAACAACTGCGACGGCACATTCACGGACGTCACGCGAGAGGCTGGGTTGGCAGTCCCTGCCACGCCGAGCGAAGCAGCCGCTTGGGCGGATTTTGACAATGACGGCAACGTTGACTTGTTCGTCGGAAATGAAGACTTTCCCAGCCAGCTTTTCCGCAACAAAGGCGATGGTACCTTCGCGGATGTGGCCTCTGCTGCCGGCGTAGACCGGAAGCGATTTGCAAAGGGTGTGGTGGCTGGCGACTACGATAATGACGGTTACCCGGACTTCTACGTTTCCAACGAAGGTAGCACGAATTTCCTTTACCACAACAACCGGAACGGAACCTTCACCGATGTTGCCTCCCAGTTGCACGTCGAGTTGCCGATTTACAGCTATCCCGTGTGGTTTTTTGATTATGACAATGACGGTTGGCCGGACCTCTTCGTAGCGAGTTACGTTGACTCGGATGCAGAGATCCTGAGGAGTTATTTGAATCTCCCGGTCAAAGCAGAAGGCTCCAAGCTTTACAAGAACATCGGTGGCCATTCCTTCCGGGATGTGACGAAAGATGTCGAACTCGACCGCGTGTTCTCGCCCATGGGGGTTAATTTCGGCGACGTCGACAACGACGGCTTCCTCGATTTTTACCTGGGCACCGGGGCGCCGCCCTACGGCTCCATTACCCCCCACGTCCTTATGCGGAATGACAAGGGGAAACGATTCGTTGATATTACGACTTCTTCAGGCACGGGAGAACTCCATAAGGGACACGGCGTTGCCTTTGCTGATCTCAACAACAGCGGTAACGAGGACATCCTGGAGATCGTGGGTGGGGCCGTGCCGGGCGACCGCCATGCCATGGTGGTCTTCCGGAATCCGGGGCATAGCAACAACTGGATCACCGTGCATCTGGTGGGGGTGAAAACCAATCGGGCCGCCATCGGCGCCCGCATCAAACTGACCCTTACCGATGGCGGGGATCGCTCCATATACCGCACGGTCAGCAGCGGAGGATCGTTCGGAGCATCGCCTTTGCAGCAGCATATCGGCTTGGGGAAAGCCAAGCGAATCGACACCCTGGAAATTTGGTGGCCCAACAGCGATACACGACAGGTGTTTCACGACGTGGGCGTGAATCAGTTCATTGAAATAAAGGAGTTCGAGAAGAACTTCGTGAAACTCAACCGACGCTCCTTCCCGCTGGGCGAGAAAACCGGGACTCGTCTCGTCACCGGAGGAGGCCGATGATCCCGTCAGAGTATACGTGTAGCATTGTGCCCTGACCTCGGGTTCTGCATTGTTTCTCAACGTCCTCCCCGCCCGACTACACCACTCACGTGTCATCCGAATACTCACTTGACACCACGATCTCGCTGGTGTATCAAGATTCGCGCCAGGCGCAGTTCAGGTGAAGTATGGCTCCGCCGCAGGCGACGAGGAATCTCGCAAGTCCTTTGCTTCCCCGCATACTTATGTTAGGAGTGCACTCATGTACAGTAGTCAATCAAAGCACAGAATATGGTTCGCGGAGGTGGTCCTGTGCATTATGACGAGCGTTTCGGCGCTTGTCGCCGCCCCGGGGCCTGTGACGGTCAAAGTCAGAAGTGGGCAGTCACTGGAAGTGCAAGCAGTGGCGCCGGGGATCTTTCGAGTGCGCTTGGGGCCAAGTGCCGTCTTCGCGCCGTCTTTGCTGGAACGATATGGCGTGGTGCGCAGCGACTGGCCGGGCGTACCGATGGAAACACGATCCACCGCGGATACGGTGACGCTTCGCACGGCGGACGGAGACCTCACCATAGATAAGGCCAGCGGGGAGATGGCGCTTGCCGACCACAAGGGAAACGTGCTGAGCCCCGAGATCACTCTCCTTCTCTCGGATCTGACAGGTGAGCAGCGCCGCGAACTCTGGCTTCGCGTCAAGACAATGGTTGAGTTGTTCCGCGCCTCGAGCAAGTACCCCAGTCCGGATTCGAGTGACTCCCCGCAGAAGGCCAGCGTAGGCTTCGGGCTCACTGCGCGCTTGCAGCCGGGTGAGAGGTTCTACGGCCTGGGGACTGGCTCAAAGCAACACATCCAACTTCGCGGGCAGATGTTCTACAACTGGGAAAGCTACATGTTTGACGAACTGCCCGTACCGTTCGTCATGAGTAGCGCAGGCTGGGGCTTGTTCCTCAACACAAGCTGGCGGCACTACGTTGATATCGGCAAGGGTAATCCGGATCAGATGCTTATCTGGGGGCCGGAGGGCGACTTGGACTTTTTCCTGATCACCGGTTCCGGTTTCCCCCAGTTGCTTGATCGCTACACCCAGATCACCGGTCGGCCCATGCTACTGCCGCAGTGGGCGTACGGGCTGACTTGGATCGAGCACGTTCTTACCAACCAGTACGAGGTGCTCGAAGATGCCAGGAGATTTCGGCAAGAACACATACCGTGTGATGGCTTCGGACTGGATGCGTATTGGGCGAAGGGCGGTTATAACTGCTCGACCCAGTTGGAGTGGAACACCGACCACTTCTACATTCCTGACTTTATGAAAGGCAAGGGCGGGCAGAACCAATCGTTCATAGGGGCGCTGCGCCGCATGGGCTTCAAACTGCATTTGTGGTCCTGTACTGATTACGATCTGACCGAAGAGGAAGAGCGCGTGATCGCCGAACGCGAGCACCGGCCAGTGCCTCCCGGCCCTGAGCCACGATTCGCACACCTCAAGAGCTTCCTGGACGACGGCGCCGCCGGCTGGAAATTCGACGGCGCCAAGCTTATGGACCCCGATCCGAAGCGCCGCTACGTGAACGGCCACAGCGAGGCGGAGATGCACAACCTCAACGAAGTGCTCTTGGTCAAGCAAGTCAACGAGGGCCAGTCACAGTACACGGGTCTGCGCCCGATGATCCAATCTGAGGGCGGTTGGGCGGGGACGCAGCGGTGGGCGGCCTCAACCGTAGGGGATGTCATGGCGGGCCCGGACGCTTTAGCCTGGATGCTGAACTTTGGAATGTCCGGGCACATGAATACGACGGGCGATATGTGGGTCAACCGCCCCGCTTCGATGGAGTGGTGCAAGTGCGCTGGTAAGGATGCGTTCTGGCCCGATGGCGCAGGTATTCACTTTGGGTTCCTCATGCCCTGGACGCTCATCGACGGGTGGGCATACAGTGAACAGCCGTGGCTGGCCGGCGAGAAACTGGAGCCCATGGTCCATGCCTATGCGCGACTTCGATACAGCCTTATGCCATACATCTATTCAGCCGCCCATACCGGCTCACTCACTGGGATGCCGATCATGCGCGCCATGCCGCTGATGTTCCCTGACGATGTAGGGCTTCAGGACTCAATCCGGGAGTACATGCTGGGCGACTATCTGCTGGTGACGGTGTTCACGCCTAACGTCCGTTTTCCTGCTGGGCGTTGGATCGATTACTGGACGGGGAAAGAATACGTCGGTCCAGCCGAGATGATGTACCCAATCCCGGAAGGACGGGGAGGCGGATTGTTTATCAGAGCGGGGGCGATTCTGCCATATTGGCCGGAAGTGGACTATGTGGGGCAGAAGCCGGTCGACGCCCTGTCTTTGCATGTCTATCCTGAAGGGCGCAGCCATTTCACTCTTTACGAGGACGATGGTCTTACGTTTGGATATGAGAAAGGGAAATTTGCCCAAACGGACATCACCTGTCAGCGGGAGGAAAACGAAGTGGCGCTCAGCATAGCGCCACGCCAGGGATCCTACGCCGGCATGCCCGCTAACCGCCGCTTTGAGGTGTATGTACACGGCGCCAGACCGCACCAGGTCAATCTGAACGGCAAGACATTAAACCAGGGGCCAGGGGGATGGCAGTTCGATAGCCACGCCAAAGTAATCCGGTTGACGGTGGAGGAAGATCCCGAGCGAAAGGTCTCCCAAGTTGTTGGTATCCGTTGGCAGCCAGATAACTAGACGAAGGAGGAGGGGTTGAGTTATGGAGAACCAAGATATGAGGGTACCACCTCTGCGTCGCATGGGAAGAATCACGCGCGCGCTCATCATCGTTGGCCTCTTTGTATTCGCATTGAGCGGCTCGCTGCAAGCTGGTGGCCGGATCACTCTATCATTGGACGGTACTTGGCACATCGAAGACTCAGTTTCTCCTGACCAAATGCCCACCGCGTTCCATCATCATGCGCCCGTACCCGGGCTGGCCCACCTTTCTGTCCCCGCGTTCCCCGATGTGGATCAATTCGAGTCCTACGAAAATCACCGAGACAGAGTGATATACAAGCGGTCGCCGGGGCCTGATAACATGGACCCGACGATCGTCGGTATCCCCCACCAGAACCGGAACTACTTCTGGTACCGGAAAGTATTCAAGGCGCCGGTGCGCCGCGAGGAAGCAATACTCAAGATCAATAAAGCACAGTTTGGCACGGCGGTATGGCTCAATGGCAAGAAGGTCGGCGAGCACTCAGGCTGCTTCAGCCCCGGCTATTTCGATCTTACCGATACCATGGACTGGGCGCAGGACAACGAACTGGTGATCAGGATCGGGGCGCACCCGGCGGCTCTTTCGCAGACTGTGCCCGCCGGCATTGATGGCGAAAAAACCTATTGGACTCCGGGAATCTACGATTCGGTCTCGCTTCGCCTTGCGGATAACCCCGTCATCGAGAGCGTTCAGGTGGCACCGCGACTGTCGACCTCGGAAATCCTGGTGCAAACGGTCGTGCGGAATTACGGTTCGGCGCGTTCCTTCCGCCTGGAAAACCGCGTGGAGAACCGAGTACGGGAGGACGACGTTTACATCGGGGCGGGCGAGCAGAAGACCCTAATGCAGCGAATCCCCATGCCGGGCGCCCTCCTGTGGACTCCCGAGCACCCCAACCTCTACACGCTTGAGACTAGCACCGGCGGCGACGATGAAACTACGCGACTCGGCATGCGTGAGTTCCGCTTCGACACGGCCACCAAGCGCGCCTACTTGAATGGCCGAGTGTATTTCCTGCGCGGGTCCAACATCTGCTTCCATCGCTTTCTCGAGGACCCCAAAGGGCAGGGCTTGCCCTGGGACAAAGCGTGGGTCCACAAGTTGCTGGCGGAAATCCCCAAGCAACTGCACTGGAACAGCTTCCGCATTTGCATCGGCCCGGTGCCGGATTTCTGGCTGGACATCGCTGACGAGGCCGGCCTGCTCCTTCAGTACGAGTTCCCGGTTTGGAGTTATCGGGAGGCCTGGAGCACACAGGAGATGATCACGGAGTACAAAGAGTGGATGAGGGACGCTTGGAATCACCCCAGCGTGGGCTGGTGGGATGCCTGCAACGAAACCCGCGCGGCCGTGCTCACCGAAATCATCCATGCCGTGCGGCCCCTGGATCTATCCAACCGCGCTTGGGATAACGGCTACAACCTGCCGGACGCATCCGACGACCCTGTCGATGACCACAATTACCAGTTTATCGAAGACATCTTCCCCACAGGCCATCACTTTAAGGTTGCGGAATTAGAGGACAGCACGGGAGCCAAGGGAACCAACAGTCCTCACCCGACCGGCCACGCTGTGGTCCTTAACGAGTACGACTTGATCTGGGTCAATCGCGACAGCAGCCCGACCGTGCTCTCGATTCCGCTCTTCCGGCGCCTACTCGGAGCGAACGCGAGCGGACGGGACTTTATTGAGCTCGCTGCCTACCTGTGGGCTGGGCTTTCTGAATACTGGCGCGCGCACCGCAACTACGCCGGCGTGTTGTGCTTCACCTATCTCACCGCGAGCCATCGGGATGCTTACACGGGGGACTTTTTTCAGGACATCGGGAAATTGAAGTTACACCCCGAGTATGAGCAAGCCCTGACCAACGCCTTTAATCCAGTGGGGGTCTACCTGAACTTCTGGCAGCCAAAACTGGCCGCCGGCGCGACCCATCCCATGGCTGTCTCTTTGGTCAACGACGAGTACGAGGCCGCGCATGGGAAATTGTCGGTTACGGTGGAGGTGGGAGGCAAGGAATTGGCTCGGCGCGAAGCGGACGTCACGGTGGGGCCGGTAGGCCAGCAGACCTACATCTTGGACCTGCCGATCCCCTCTGAAAAAGGGTCCGGTGTGGTGAAGGCAACTTTGCACCTCGCCGGCGATACTGCGGAAGTAGTCAGCAAGCGGAAATTCGCGATCGAGTAAGGAGGAAGATCAGCGCTACCCCAGAAGTGAGGTTCCATTGAAAGCACAGTGGGTATGCATTGATCTGCCCCCTGTGCTACCATGCGCATGGCCATTCCCATGCGTCATGATCTATCACAGAAGAAAGGAAATGTTCTCTCAGGAGACGATCCGTAGCCGCCAAAGTCAACTGTGAGTGGAGGTCCACGCATGAAGATAACGGAGCATGCCGTTGGTGTAAGATCCTGTGTAAGTTGGGTTCTTTTGTGTTCTTTGTGTCTCGCCGCCGAGAGTACGCGCGCGTCCACTCTTCGATGCAAGTTCAGTGACGAACAGGGAAAGGTCCTCAGGAACGTTGAGACGCGGCTCACGCCAGTCGGAACGGAAGACCATCACTTCCGGAAGTCAAACAAGAGCGGAGAGGTTGTCTTTCCTGACTTAAGACAAGGATCGTATGAACTGATGGCCCAACTTAAGGGTTTCGTGTCAGTGAAACGAGACGTGGGGATAACTGGAGACCAGAGTGTGAATCAGGTACTGATGACGGAGAAAGCCTTCGATCGGCTCGAAAGCGAGGCCTTGAATGCCATCAAGGACGAACAATTCCCGAAAGCCCTTTCCGCACTCCAGAAGTTGGTTACTAACTATCCCGACGCTGCTGAAATTCACTTCAACCTCGGGCTTGCCTACGCCGGCCTCCAGCAAGAAGAAAAGGCTTTGACCGAGGCGGCCAAAGCGGCGCAACTAGACCCGCAGTTCGCCGATAGCAAGGACAAGGTGCAGGGAGCGCTGTTGCGAGAACAGGGACAGAATGCCCTTAAGAAACAAGACTTCACCACAGCCGCCGATGCCTTCGAAAAATGGGTGAAGCTTGATCCCAAGAACGACCAAGCCTATTACGGATTGGCCCTGGCCTACGGCCACCAGGGTAAGATCTCTGAGGCTCTGGCCGCAGCAAATAAGGCACTGGAATTATCTCCCAAGAACGATTCCTATCTATCGGTAAAGCAGATCTTGGAGACAAAGGCGCGGAAGAAATAACCAGTCCATTCAAACTTCACTACTCAACTACTCACCAGTATCTCCTTGACTCTCATGCGAAAGCCTCCGAGATCGGACCGTTACTTCTCCCCGGGTTTTCGGAGTGTGATCTCCCATGGAGACTCGCAATCCACGAACCGCCGGGCCTTCCGTCCGGCGACCTTACCGGTCTGGCCTTAATCCGTTCCCACGACCTCCGCGTACCATCCACTCCCAGTTCTGTTAGGCTAGGCATGCCTAGCCTGCTCGCGGTTCATAAACTTTCGCGGCCTCGTCCAGCCCTTGGGATCACTGAGGTCGCGGTTAAAGGAAAATAAAGGCTCTCTGTGCCCCAACTGGTAGCCAGGGTGTGAGCTTTCGGTAGGGCTGCCTAATTGAGGCGCTGATGACAGATGCTTGGGCAGTGCGGAGCCTGGTGAAGGTGCGGGCGGTCAGTCTAGGGTGGCGAATTGTGCGCGGATGCGGTGTTTCTGCTCAGGCGAAACTTCTTTCGCAGTTGTTGGTTCACGGCCGTGAGTGAGAAAGCTTCAGGGTCAAAGGGGCCTCGCCATAGGAGCACGTTCTCGTGCTCTTCGTGCCTGGGATCAGCGATCGCCTCCAAGTAGTCTGTGTAACCGGACGGGCCCCCCACATCCTCGGGTGGGGTGCGGCGTTCTCCTGCGAGACAACAGGGATATGTCCCTTCCGGATCCGGGAGAACGATGGCTTCCAATTGCAGGTCGTGTCGCCAGCTATCACCAAAGTCGTACAAGTACCCAAAGTGGGTTCCTACTCGCGGGACAGCTTCCTTCAGCCGCACGCGTCTTTCGTCAATAACTTTGCGCTCGTACAGATCATCGTCGGGGTCGGGCACGCAATAAATTCGGCGGCCGATGGAGAACTCGTGGAGGTGATAATCTTCCCAACCCATGATAATTTGCAGGGTACGGTGCAGTTTGGCCAGAGTTGCATCTTCCCAGATCTGGATACGCCGCCAGATGGG
>Ga0209517_10000715_pt1 | contig 55172 bp, 52 predicted proteins | sample PeaSoiMetSII2010_FD_187695 | JGI IMG/M metagenome (GOLD analysis project Ga0209517, IMG submission 187695) | Peat soil microbial communities from Weissenstadt, Germany - SII-2010 (SPAdes) (version 2) | ecosystem: Environmental > Terrestrial > Soil > Wetlands > Peat | place: Germany...
GGAGACGGTGATGACCGTCAAATGGATCGCAGAACGATTGCAGATGGGGGCGCCGGGTTATGTGAATCTGCTCTTGTATCGCCGCCGGAAAGCAATATGACAATATCAAGAACTGACCCGTTTGTAAAGCCCATGAATAACTTCAGATGACCTATATTGGTGGAATGGGTGGAACGGAAGGAACGCACCTACCAAGAGACGATCGATGCGTGGCGCACATCATGTCCGAGGCTTCCTGTCTGGGAGGATGCCACTGATCGTGGACTCGTGGAGACTGTTTCCGGGAATGGCCGTTCCCTGGTTCGCGTAACGCCAGCGGGTTTCGATTTCCTCAAGCACAAGCGGCCAGGTGTGTACGAGCAACTGAAGCCTCAGAGCAAACAGGATCATGCGGCCTTTCAGCGGGCTGGAGCCAGGTGGCCCCCCTCTTCGCTCTTGCCGACCGAAGGCGCGGCAGGCAGCTTTGGCTCGTCAGATCTCATCGAGCCATGGGTTATACCATCACAATTATCATTAGTGCGCTGGCGGGAGTTGTCCTGACTCTGGTCAGGTGCCGGACGGCTCAAGCACGTCATCGGCGCGCCCGTTGGTCTTTCGCCTTCGTTGGGGCATTGCTTGCAGGCATTGTCACGGTGGCCGTCATCGACCGATGGGTTCTCTTCCATCTTGACGAATTCATCAGCAACAAGTTTTCGGTATGGGAGGCCGTTGTCCTGGATTTCATGTTCTCAGGTGCGGTTGCACTCGGCTTGACCTTGCTGGTCGTGTATCATTACCGGGTCAAGTTCAGGGATTTTGAGGTCTGACACGACGCTGGCGCCGTTGAAGGAAATGCCGAAGGATGTTATCATCCGGTTTCGTTGATGTTGCCCTGTTTCAAAGCAGGGTGTGGCGGGCGGAAACGGTATTGCGATTTTGCGTTCGGTAACCGGGTGCCCGGACGCTGCTTCCGCCGGGAGTTGCGAAGCAAAGGTTTGTCAGTAAACCTTCCGCAGGTTTGAAGGGAGGATATTCAGTTCAGAGCGGTATTTGGCGACGGTCCGGCGGGCGATGGTAATACCCTTGTCGCCGAGCATTTTCACGACTTCCTGGTCCGACAACGGTTTGGTGGGTTCCTCGTTCTTGAAGATTTCGGCGATCATGTCCTTAACGCTGGTGTTGGACACGCCGTCGCCGGTGGCGGTTTGCAGGCCGGCAGTGAAGAAAAATTTCATTTCGAACACGCCCTGCGGCGTTTGCATGTATTTGGCGGATACAGCGCGGCTGACGGTGGTTTCGTGCACGCCCACCACCTCGGCCACTTGCGCCATCGTCATCGGCCGCAAATGGGCGACGCCCTTTTCCATGAAGTCGCGCTGCCGTTTGACGATTTCCCTGGCGATGTTCAGGATGGTCTGCTGCCGCTGGTGGAGGCTCTTGATGAGAAATTTGCCGGCGCGGATTTTTTCGCGGATGTAATTTTTCACCTCGGCGGAATTTTCGCCCTGCGACATCAGGTCTTTGTAGATGTTGCTGATGCGCAGGTGGGGAATATGCTCGTCGTTGGTGGTCACGACAAAATCGCTGCCGGTCTTTTGCACGAACACTTCAGGCAGGACATAGTGGTCGGTGTCCGGCAGGAAAGCCCGGCCGGGACGCGGTTCCAGTCGGCCAATGCGGCCCAGCGCGTCCTGAACCTCCTCCACCGTATGGCCGGTGCCGCGGGCGATTTCCGGGATGCGCCGTTTGCCGAGCGCGTCCATGAAATCGCGCACGATGCGATATTCGAGCGAATCCTGCCGTCCGGTGCGTTGCAGTTGGAGCACGAGGCATTCACGCAAGTCAAGCGCGCCCACACCCGGCGGATCGAAAGTTTGAATGACGTTCAAGACCTCAGAAATTTTGTCTTCCGCCAGGTTGGTGGTGGCAGCCATTTCCTGAGGCGTGGACTTGAGGTACCCGTAATCGTCAATATTGCCGATGATTAACTCCGCGATGTGGCGCTGTTCCTCGTTCAAATCCGTTTCCCGCACCTGGTCCATCAGAACCTGTGCCAGCGTGGTGCCCGCAGCCAGCGAATCGAACATGAACTGGCGTTTTTCCTCATCTTCGGCCGACTGGCGGATGGGGATATTGGTCTGCGCAAAATGGTCGCGCCATTCCTGGTCGAGTTGAACCAGCCGGTCAAATTCCGCCTGAAAATCGTCCGGCGCGGCGTCGTTGCCTTCGCCGTTTCTCAACAGCGTCGTGTCATTGAGCAGCGTGGTATCACCGGTACTCTCCGCCGGCGGCTCCACGTGTTCGGCGGGCGCATCGGTTTCCTCTCCGTCAGCGGCCAGCCGGTCGCCGAGCTCGGGTTCCGGCGATGACACCTCCTCCAGCACGGGATTTTGCTGCAATTCCTGTTCAACCAGCGCCTTCAATTCCAGCGTTGGCGCTTGCAGCAACGCCAGTGACTGCTGTAATTGTGGCGCCAGCACCAGGGATTGCGTGAGGCGAGCTGATAATTGTAAACTTTGCACCATCGGCATTTTTAGTTTAACTCAGTTCCCTCAAAGCACAAGCAAAAATGGCACAACATTCGCTGCACCAGCGAAATTTGTAGAAAAACTGGATTTTACCGCCGTTTAAATCCATCTTCCCTTTATGAAACTGATTCTTTCGACGCATAATGTCACCCTGACCAAATCCCTCGAAGATCATGTGCTCGGCCGGCTGCAAAAACTCGACCATTTTGACAAACGCGCCGTGGACGCCCGCGTCACCCTGGAGCACGACCACACGCGCGCGCCCGAGAAACAATTCAGTTGTTCCATGCGCCTGAGCGTGCGCGGTCCCGATTTGTTTGCCGAGGATCGCGAAAGCGATTTGTATGCCGCCATTGACCAGGTGACAAAGAAAATCGAACAGCAGATCCGGAAACGCCACGAGAAACGGACCGCGAGAAAGCGCAACCTGGCCGCCCGCACCAAATCCCGCCGCCAGGAAACGAATCTTTGATGATTCTCCGCGCCCGAACGGTTCTGCCCGTCTCTGCGCCGCCCCTGGAGAACGGCGCAGTGCAGGTTGCCGGCAACCGCATTTGCACCGTCGGTTCCTGGTCCGATTTGAAATCGGAAGCCGGGGAGGAAATAATTGATTTGGGTGAAGTGATTTTGCTTCCCGGCCTGGTCAATGCCCATTGCCACCTCGACTACACCGACATGGCCGGCGAATTGCCGCCGCCCAAGACCTTCACCGACTGGATTCCACTCATCACGGCCGCCAAAACCGCGTGGAACTATTCTGACTACGCGCATTCCTGGCTGCGCGGCGCCCGGATGCTGGTGCGCAATGGAACCACGACGGTCGCGGATATCGAGGCCATGCCCGACCTTTTGCCGGAGGTCTGGGACGCCACGCCTTTGCGGGTTTTTTCCTTTCTCGAAATGACCGGCATCCACGCGCGGCGGGAACCGAATGAAATCCTCCGGGAAGCGCTGGAGAAGATTGATTCGCTCGCCCAGGCGCGTTCTTCGGCTGCGCTTTCGCCGCATGCCCCCTACTCCACCCTGCCGGAACTGCTCCGGGCCAGCGCCCGGGTTTCGCGCCAACGCCACTGGCCGCTGTGCACGCATGTGGCCGAATCCGAGCAGGAGTTTGAAATGTTCACCCGCGCCGGCGGGATGATGTATGACTGGCTAAAACGGAATTTTCGCGACATGAGCGATTGCGGGCTGGGTTCGCCCGTCGAACACCTTGCCCGCCACAAAATGCTCGCCCAAAACCTGATCGCCATCCACGCGAACGTGCTGGCGCGCGGCGACGCCGCCTTGCTCGGCAAACATCGGGTGAACGTGGTTCATTGTCCGCGCAGCCATGCCTATTTTCGTCACCCGCCATTCCTGCGCGAACGGCTGGCCAACGCCGGCGCCAACCTTTGTCTGGGCACCGACAGCCTCGCCACCGTTCGCTTTATGGGTAAAAATAAGCCGGAACTGAACCTGTTCGAGGAGATGCGCGCGCTCGCCGGCGCCGACCGGGCTGTTTCTCCGGCGGAAGTTCTCCGGATGGCGACCGTTAATGGAGCACGGGCGCTGGGCTGCCGCGGACAAATCGGCGAACTCCGTCCTGATGCCTTCGCCGATTTGATTGCGATCCCCGCTTCAGGAAAACACGAGGAGATTTACGAAACCGTGTTGGCCCACGATGGTCCTGTACTCGTGAGCATGATGGACGGGCGCTGGGTGATTCCGCCGAAGTGATCTACCCATTCCGGCTTGCGATTCACAGGATTTCGCCTTTTTGCTCGTAAATCGTAAATCGTAAATCGTAAATTCCCCGCGTGCTTTCTTTCGATGCAGAATTGCGGCAACGGCTCGACGCCATTCGCGGCCAGGGTTTGCTTCGCGAACTCCGCCGCGTGGATTCGCCGCAAGGCACGCACATCCGGGTCGGGGGACAATCGTTGCTTAATTTTTCGTCGAACGACTATCTGGGACTGGCCAACGACCCCTCGCTCAAGGAGGCCGCCGGCAAGGCGGTGGAACGATTTGGCGCCGGCGCCGGCGCGTCGCCCCTGATTTGCGGCTCGCTGGCGCCTCATCACGAACTGGAGGAAACGCTCGCCTGCTTCAAAGGCACCGAAGCCGCGTTGAGTTTTTCGTCGGGCTATGCCACAGCCGTCGGAACCATCTGCGCATTGCTCGGCAAGGATGACATCATCATTCTGGATAAACTGGTTCACGCCTGCATCGTGGACGCCGCCCGGCTCAGCGGCGCTAAAATCCGCGTCTTTGCCCACAATGATCTGAATAATTTGGAAGACAAACTCAAATGGGCCGCCGGCCGTTCCCGTCACCCGTCACCTGCCACTCGTCACCTTCTGGTTGTGACCGAAAGCATTTTCTCGATGGACGGCGATGCCGCGCCGTTGCGCGAAATGGTTGCGCTCAAGGAAAAATACGGCGCGTGGCTGATGGTGGACGAAGCCCATGCGACCGGGCTTTATGGAAAGCATCGCCGCGGTCTGGCGGAAGAACTTGGTGTGAGTGAGCAAATCGAGATTCAAATGGGCACGCTCGGCAAGGCGCTCGGCGCCGCCGGCGGTTACATCAGCGGCTCGCGCGTGCTGATTGATTTTCTCGTCAATCGCGCCCGCAGCTTCATTTTTTCCACCGCGCCTGTCCCTGCCGCCGCCGCCGCCGCCACCGCGGGAGTTCGCATGGTGCAGTCGGACAAAGGTGAGGCGCGGCGAAAATTGCTTTGGTCAAATATTGGCGGGTTTCAATCGGCAATCGGCAATCGGCAATCGGCCATCCCCAGCGCCATTATTCCGTTCATCATCGGTGACGAAACCAGGGCTGTCGAAGCCGCCGCCCGATTACGCGAGCAACATATTTTCGTTCCTGCCATCCGATATCCGACGGTCGCGCGCGGCCAGGCGCGCTTGCGGGTGACGCTGACGGCAGGTCACACCGCCGGGGAAATCAATCAACTGGCCGCCGCCCTGGAACAAATCGTAAATCAAAAATCGAATGCACCGGCTCGCTCAACTTGATCATCGGTATCTTTGGCATCCCTTCACGCAAATGCGCGACTGGTTGCAGCGCGAGCCGATTCTGATTGCGGAAGGCAAAGGCGCCGTCCTGCGTGATGTGCGTGGCCGCGAATATCTCGATGCCAATTCGTCCATCTGGACCAATCTCCATGGCCATCAGCATCCCACCCTCAACACGGCCATCCGGCGGCAACTCGGAAAAATCGCCCATTCTTCGGCGCTGGGATTGGCGAATGAGCCTGCTTCAGTGCTCGCCGAAAAACTGATAGAAATCGCCAATCAATTTTTCGACTTGCGATTTACGATTTGCGATTCGGCAGCTAAACCGGCGCGTAAATCTGAAATCGCAAATCGTAAATTAGCGAAGGTCTTTTTTTCGGACGACGGCTCCACGGCCCTGGAAGTCGCGCTCAAGCTTGCCTACGAATTCACACGCCGCGCGCGGAGCGCGGACAGCCTGTCCGCGAAAAAGAAAGCTGCCGAACCGAAATTTCTTTCCCTGGCAGGCGCGTATCACGGCGACACCGTCGGCGCGGTCGCACTCGGTCACATTGACTTATTTCACCGGAGCTACTCCGGGCTGTTGTTCAAGACGGACAAGGTCATGGCGCCGTATTGCTATCGTTGTCCCTTCAACCAGGCCAGGCCCGAACGCGCCGACGCGCGCGAATATCGGAAGTGCCATTGGGAATGCATTGGCAAGGTTGAACAGCGTTTTTCCGCACAGAAGAAAACAGGAAACCCCTATGCTGCCTTCGTGTTTGAACCGTTGATTCAAGGCGCGGCGGGGATGATTCCGCAACCGCCGGGCTGGTTGCATCAGGCCGCGGATGTTGCCTGGGCACACGGCGCTCTGTTGATCGCGGATGAGGTCATGACCGGGTTTGGGCGATGCGGAGTCGAGAGTCGAGAGTCGAGAGTCGAAGGCCATACAAAGCCAATCCGGCCCTCGACCCTCGACCCTCGACCCTCGACTTCTTTATTTGCCTGCCATCACGAAGGTGTGCAACCGGATTTCCTTTGTCTGGCCAAGGGTTTGACCGGCGGTTATCTGCCGATGGCGGCAACGCTGACGACTCGAAAGATCTTCAACGCCTTCCTCGGCCGATACGAGGAGTTTAAAACTTTTTATCACGGCCACAGCTACACCGCCAATCAACTGGGCGCGGCGGCGGCACTGGCGAATCTGAAAATCCTGCAAAGCCCGGAATCCGTCCGCTCACGGCAGGCGCTGGAGAAAATCCTCCACGAAGAGCTGCCCGCGCTTTGGTCTTTGCCGAATGTCGGTGACATCCGCCAGGTCGGGTTGATGGCCGGAATTGAGCTGGTGAAAAACTGGCGGACGCGCGAACCGTATGCGTTGCACGAGCGCGCCGGTATCCGCGTGTGCGACGCGATGGCCCGGCGCGGTGTGCTTACGCGCCCCATCGGCAACGTGATTGTCCTGATGCCGCCGTATTGCGCCACCCGCGCCCAGGTCAGCCGCATGGTCGCTGCTTTGGGCGACAGCGTGAAGACCGTGTTGCGCGGCTGATCTCGCCGCCGGTCGCGAATCAACTTGCCTGGACCGGTCCAAGCGGTAAAACCGTCCGGCGCGCCAGTTCGTTGAGCACTTGCGCTAAACCCGCATACATCGCGGACAGGCCGCAGACAATTCCCTCGTAGCCGGTGAAATGTTTGAAGCCTGTGCTGACGCCTGCACTGTTGAGATGTTCATAGGCCAGCAGGAAGAACAGCAACGTCAACGTGCCGAAGACCACCTGCAACGCGTGGTTCAGCCGCAGCGTGCCGACGAACATTACGGCCGTGAACAATCCCCAGATGGCGAGGTACCCGGCCCAGGCATTATCGTCGGGCGCACCAATCGCACCGGTTTTGGGGAGCAGCACCAGTGCTACCAGCGTGAGCCAGAACATGCCGTAGGAGGTGAAGGCGGTGGTCCCGAAAGTGTTGTTCTTTTTCCATTCCATGGCACCGGCGATAACTTGGGCGGCGCCGCCGTAAAATATTCCCATCGCCAATACCATGCTGTTAAGGTCGTACAGGCCGATATTGTGCAGGTTGAGCAGCACCGTCGTCATCCCGAAAGCGAGCAATCCCAACGGAGCCGGATTGGCGGTCGTATCCTTGATTTGCATCGAGTTTGATTCGGTCATGTGAGTTGTGGGTTAATGGTTTTTGCCAGTGGTCGGCAGATGATTATCGTTGCCTAGCCATGCCGTCAAGCGTCGCCTCGCCACGGCAGTGTCCTAATTTGGCAGTAGGGCACGACGTCAGGAGTGCATGTTCCGACGACTCGTCACCTCGTCGCCTACAAACCAGAACACTACCCTCGCCACCATGATTGTGCTTGAGGATCGGGTCGGTATTTTGCCGGAAATGCCGTGCTGACAACAAGAATTGTCCAGTGACCAAAACCAAAAGTCTTTGACGGAGGAGATGTTCCGTTATGATGAAGTTTTGCTGTGAACGATTGTAGACAGGCAGCGCCGGCCGGGCCGCCGACATTTGGCATGAAAAAACCGCGTGACATGCGGCTGGATGCGTTGCGCGGTTTGTTTTTAATCATCATGGCCGGTGTGCATGTGCCCACGCCGGTATCGCACGTAATGCAGGACCCATTGGGTTATAACGGCGCGGCGGAAGGGTTTATTTTTTTGAGCGCCTGCCTGGCCGGCATCGTTTATGGCCGAACCTACTGGCAGGCGGATTGGACGGCGATGTCACATCGCGCCTGGAAGCGGGCCCGGCAGATTTACCTCGTCCATTTGGCGGTGCTGGTGCCGGTCGTTTTGGTCGTCTGGGCGCTGGCCGGTTTGCTACCACCGCTGGCCATCCATTTCAGTGATTTCCTTGCCCACCCCTGGGGCAGTCTGGCGCTCATGCCACTGCTGTTGCATCAACCGCCGCTCTTCGACATTTTGCCACTGTACGTGATTTTTATGCTCGCCGTGCCTTGGCTGTTGTCTCTGGCGCGCCGGCGCGGTTGGGGAATGATTCTGATGGTCTCGGCCCTCGGCTGGCTGGCCGCGCAGTGTAAATTGGACGCACGACTTATGGGTGATCCGACGCGACTGGTGCCGTTGCGTTGGGGCTCCTTTGATCTCCTCGCCTGGCAATTTCTTTGGGTGTGCGGTCTTGCGTTGGGAGAAACCTCCCTTCGCCGGCCCATCATTAAACCGCAATTTCGTTTCCCGCTGGTGGTCCCGGCGTCCGTGATTGTGCTTGCCGGAATTCTTTCCCGTTACGGATTCTGGCCGCTGGCTTCGCAAAATCCCGACATCTTTCTCTGGATGGACAAGTGGACACTCGGACCGTTGCGGGCGTTGAATTGTGCCGGATGGGCCGTCCTGTTGCTCGCCTGGAATCCTCATCCGCCGAAGTGGTTGATGGCGCCGACAGCGCTTTTGGGACGAAACTCGCTGGCCGTGTTTGCCTTTCATTTGCCATTGGTCATCGCGGCTACGGTTATCGTCCAGCAGTTCGTCCCGTCCAATACGGTGCAAACGGTCATCGGCCTGCTGGTCATTGCCCTGCTCTTCGTCTGGGCGGCCGGGTGGGAGTATTTTAAAGGCCGGCGCGCCAGGATCACGGCGGCGCTGGCTGCCAAAAACGTCAAATCTTCGTTTCCGACAACCCCAGCAACCGCGTAAACTGTTCGTGCGTCACCGGCATCACGGACAGGCGGGATTGTTTTACCAATGCCATTTCTCTCAGTATTTTATCAGCTTTGATTTGAGAAAGCGCAACGGGTTTCGCCAGCGGTTTGACCGGCGCCAGGTCAACCGCCGCCCAGTCTTCTTCGCCGGCGGTCGGGTCGTGATAAGCCTCCTGGGCGACGCGCGCCACGCCGACGACGGATTTAGCCTCGCCGCTATGATAGAAGAAAACCAGGTCCTTCACTTTCATGCCGCGAAGGTTTTTCCGGGCCGGAAAACTGCGGACGCCGATCCAGGCCGTTTTTCCGTCCTTTAAAAAGTCAGACCAGGCATAATCTTCCGGTTCCTGTTTTACGAGCCAGTAGTTCATTTACGATTTATGATTTACGATTTACAATGGCGGCGTGAGCCTGGCTGAAAACTTTGAAAAAATCCAGCAACGGATTCGGGCAACCTGCGAACGCATCGGACGCGCTCCCGACTCGGTCACCCTGTTGGCCGTGACCAAAGGCCAGCCGCCGGAGAGGGTGCGCGCGGCGGCGGACTGCGGCCAGATCCTTTTCGGCGAAAACAAGGTGCAGGAGGCGAAGGCTAAAATTCCGCTGTGCCCGGGCAAGTTGCGCTGGCACTTCATCGGCCACCTCCAATCCAACAAATGCCGCGACGCGGTGGAATGGTTCGAGATGATTCAGAGTGTGGACAGCCTGTCGCTGGCAGAGGAAATCAACCGCCGCGCCGGACAGGCGGGCAAGACCCTGCCGGTTTTGCTGGAGGTCAACGTGGCGGGTGAGGCGAGCAAGTTCGGCTATCCACCGGAAAAACTGCTGGCGGAATTGGAAACCCTCAACGAATTACCGCGCATTGAGATTCATGGGTTGATCACCGTGCCGCCGTATGTTACCGACCCGGAAAAGGCACGCCCGCATTTCCGGCGATTGCGCGAACTGAAAATTCAATGCGAGCAAAAGCTCGGCGCTCCCCTGCCCCATTTGAGCATGGGCATGAGCGGCGATTTTGAAGTGGCCATCGAAGAAGGCGCGACGATGGTGCGGATTGGCACGGCCTTGTTCGGCCCGCGCGTGGCGGCAAAGATGCGTCCACCGGCCGATTGAATTTATGCTGCAATTTTCGCCAGAGGGTCTATCTTTGAACCAATGACTATCGAGACGTATAAACGGGAGATTGCGGAAGCTGTCAAAGCCTACGAGCGTTATATTGTCTGTATTGACAAAACACCCGAAGATTTCGAGGCCTCGCTGACCTCGCTGATGGCCAAGGCCATCAAGGCCTATGAGAACCGCGGCGAGGGGTTGCGCCACGGCATTGCGCTCGACAAACAAGTGACCATCATTCTGAGCCAGAGCGATGAAGCCCGCCCGTTGTGCGGCATTTATTTCAACCTCCACTCGCCTTACCGAAAAGCGGCGTTGCCAAAAACCGTCAAGTCATTCAGCGACAAACCGCGGGAATAAAAGCGCGAATCCAGGGCTTATTGGTCGCGCACTTCATCACCCGCCTGGGCGGTTCCGGTAACGAGGTCAGCCACGATGTCATTGTCACGCTGGGGGCCGGTGATTTTGACCTCACCCACCTTCAAACCATTGCGATACAGAAACAGGGTTTGATCCATACTCGGCATCCGGCCAACCGGAAAACTCAGGACCACAAAGCGTCCGGCGGTATTGTAGGAGGCGACCCTGGCCGTGAGCGAATTGTCGGGGGTGACGATGGGATTCAACGTCGTGGATGGAGTAGCGGGCGCCAAATAAGCGCTGGCCGGCGCCGGCGGCGGGGGTTGCTTCCGGTGGTGGAAAAGGGCGCAACCATTCGCCAGCATCGCAACGAGGAGCAAATACCCGAGAGTCGAAAATTTCATGACAACAGTTAAGCGCGCCGTGGCGCGCAGGTCAATTCACGATTCGTTAGCGCGGTATCTTAATCCAGACTCTTAATCTTAATCTAAATCAATAAAACGGGATTAAGAAAAAGATTAAGATCAGGCCTTTTCGGTAATAACGGTGTCGTCGTGTTCGTAGGCCGGCGCGCAGCAACACAGCAATCGCAGTGTTTCCCGGCCGATATTCCAAAGTTTGTGTTTTTGTCCGGGCAAAATCGCCACGGCATCGCCGGCCTGCACCTCACAGGTTTCGCCTTCAATGCGCATCCGTCCGGCGCCCTGCGTGATGTAGTAAATTTCCTCGGTCCTGACATGGTAATGCTCCTGCGTGGCGCCGCCCACAGGCAGGCGCGCCTCGGCAAGGCTTTGATGGCGGATGGCCGAGTTGCGATGCGCCAGCAGTTCGCGGATTTCCGACCCGTCCCTGGTGATGAACGGCCGAACTTCGTTGAGATTTTTAATGTCCATATGACTTGAATGAATTATCGGTCCCTGAAAAAGTAGCCGACGACGTGAGTCGGCGCAAAAATGTTTCCGCGTAACACGATGATCAGCGCCGACTGACGGGCGTGTTGCCCAAAAGAAACAAAGAACGCCCGGTTTGGACAACACGCCGGGACGTCGGCGGCTGCGCAGCAAAATTATCAGGGCATCATAAATGTTCCGATACTCCGGATATTTTCGACCAATCGGTTTGCCCGATGATGACGCCGGCTACAATCAAAATCATCGCCGCCCAGAACGTGGGCGTGACCGGTTCGTGCAGAAAGAAGTAAGCCCAGGACATCGTGCTGAGCGGAATCAGGTTGTTGAACAACATCACCCGGCTGGTGCGCCAGCGCCGGAGCGCGTCGTTCCATAGCGCGTAGGGAATCACACCGCCGAACACGACACAGAAAGCCAGCACGCCGAGGCAAGCAGGGTTGACCGGCGGGGCGCGCGTGACAATCTCCGCCAACCCGAACGGCAACAACAGCACTCCGGACATCCACATCGTGTGAGCCGCGACTTCCGTTCCGCTCAATTGCACACTCAAGAATCGCATCTGCCGGCTGAAATACGCCCACAGAATGCTGCACACCAAACCGAAAAATTCCCCGAGCAAATCCGGTTTCGCCGTCCGCAACGCCGGCCCTAGCAACATCAGCACGCCGCCGACCGCCAGCAAGGCCGCACCATAGCGTTTCGCGCTTGCCCAGCTTCGCCGCGGCCGTTCCTCCCACAACAGGGCCCAGACTGGCGACGCGCCGAGATACAACGCCACGTGCGACGCACTGGTCAGCCGCAACGCCCAGTTGAAGGCGACGATATACACCGCGAGACTCAAGCCGCCGCGCAGCCACAATTGCCGACGCAAGCCGGGGGTTGGTGTGCGGTATTCGCCGAGCCACGAGGTGTAACGCAACACGGCGAGCAATAAGGCTCCCGCCAGGAGAAAACGGATGCTGCCGGTCCAGATGGGTGGCCACACCATGACCAGCCATTTGGTGCCGGCATTGTTCCCGCCCCACAAAAAGACGGTGAACAGCAGGCTGCCCGCCACCGCCGCGTTGTTTTTGGATTGCAACACGCAGCAATTTAATAGTCAGGAACCAGCAGTTGCCAGAATTCGTTTACGAAAATCCAGCAGGAATTTCTTCCTTGGATCGCACCCGCCCACGAACTTTGTAGCAGCGGACATGAGTCCGCTCATTTTTCCGGCAGAAAGTTGGAGCCGACTCACGTCGGCTGCTACGCCCAAAAAGGTCAACCACCCTGCCAATGAAATTTATTGACCAGGAACTGTGACGGGCTAGGTTTCGTGCATGGATCATTCACCCGGCTTTCTCAAACTGGTCAACGACGCCAAAACGCGCGTCCGCGAAATTACCATTGAACAGGCGCGCGAACGGCTGAAGCAAAATGCCAAGGCCGTCTTGATGGACGTGCGCGAAGACCGCGAATGGCAAAAGGGACACGCCGCCGAAGCCGTGCATCTCGGCAAGGGGATTTTGGAACGCGATTTGGAGAAGCTGTTTTCCGATCCGGCCACGGAAATCATCATGTACTGCGGCGGCGGGTTCCGGTCAGCGCTCACCTGCGACGCAGCACAGAAGATGGCCTATCGCAATGTCCACTCGCTCGCCGGCGGTTACAAGGCGCTGGTTCAGTCCGGTTGGCCGATGAAAAGCGGCGAGTAATTCTTATCACGCCGACCCGACAGCATCCTGATTTGCCAGGAGCGCGGATCCTCCCCTCCAAGGACCTTGTGGCCGCGGACATGAGTCCGCGCACTTTGAATACAATGAAAGTGAGCGCCGACTCACGTCGGCGGCTACGGTTTCAGTTTGTTGAAAAAGCGGATTTCGCGGGCAAAACTTCTTTCCGAATCCGACGCATGAATCATGTTGAACAGAAATTGGTCGTCGCCTGGCTGTTGGAATTTCAGCCGATACGAAGCATTCGCTTCCTTGCCGCCCGGCCAGAAGTCGCCGCGAATCGTGCCCGGCTCCGCCTTCCACGGCATGGTGGCGCCCACGGCCTTGCGGACCTTCTGGATGGCGCCGTCACCTCTGAAATGGATGACCTTCACCGGGCCGTAAGCCATATACTTGGAAGTCCCGTCCAGACACGGAGGCCGGTCACCGATGGCCGGAAAATAGAATTCCTTCCATTTTTCTTCCGGCAGATTTTCGTTCCCGGCGAGCGTGCATTCTGCCACCACGGTTAATCCCAAGGCCTTCAAGCGGGCCTCGACCTGGCCGTTCAGGTTGCGCCAGAACGAATCCGGTTTGATGATGACCAGCGTGTCTTCTGTCTTACTATCTGCCATCGCTTTTCTGAATCTTAGGCTCAGGCGGATTCCCGCGCGGTGGTAGCAGTTCAATTGGTACGGAGACGATATCGCCTGCTCTCAGCAATGGCGGTTTCTTTACGCCATACGGGAAAGTGTCCGCGTGGAATATGCTACGACTGTTATCACTGTGGATAATCTCTATGTGGTGTCCAGCAGAGTGCTTGAGTCCACCTGCGGCTTCGATGGCATCAAGAACCGTCATGCCTGAGAACCAATCATAACGACCCGGTTTCTGCACTTGGCCATCAACATAAACGGATGGTTTGATAGAACTATCTGCGGAATTGGTAGCTACCGAACTGTTATGCGCGGCAGGAGCGGCACGCACGCCTATCATACAGACGAACAGCAAGAAAATGACAATGCAACGCATAACGGTAACGGCCCAATCTATTATCAAACCGCAAAACTGCGATTCGATTTTTCCGCCGTCACTGTGGTGGAAGGAACATTGTGGCGAAGGAAGCAAGCGCGGTTCAGGGCGTTGGCGAGGGCAACCACCTTTTCGCGCGTGCATTCGCCCATCAGACAGACCTGGATCCAGTTTTTCCGGCGCAGATATTCGCTGTTGCAACTGAGCAGATAACCAGCTTCCTGCATCGCTTCGCCGGTTTTCGTCGAGTTCATTTCCGCCGGCAATGCAATGGTAATGACCGCCGGCGACAACGACGCGCCGTTACCGACAAGACTGAAACCCGCTTCCGTCAGCCGTTCGCGCAGCCAGTTTGACCATTCGGCAGTTTCGGCGAAACGTCGTTCCCAATTCTCGCGTTTTACCGCGGCGTGCAGCGCGTGCAACAGGTTCGAGGAAAACGTAAAGGGCGTCCCATCATGTTGTGCGCTGAAGCCGAGGTCCAGGTAACGCGGCAGTTTGTCCGGCGCGGCGGGCGCATCGTGGTGGTAAAATACCATCGAAAGCCCGGGATACGCACGCAGTCCCTTGCCGCTGGAACCGGACGCCAGATAAACCCCGGTCAAGTCCACCGGCATCGTGCCGATGGTACTGATGCAATCGAGGCATAATCTGGTTCCGTGCCGGGCGCAGAGTTCCTTGAGGGCGGCCAAGTCGGCCAGAAGACCTGTGGAAGTTTCACAATGCGTACACCAGAGCCAGTCGAGTGACGAGTGACGAGTGACGAGTGACGATTTTTCGGAATGGGAGGGTACGCGGCCGTCTCCACAAAGCTTCTTCTCCACCAGGGCCAGATTCAGCGGTTCGCCCCATTTAAATTTCAACTCGTCGAATTTCAGATTAAGCCGTCGCGCCTGGTCGATGAGCCGTTCACCGAACTCGCCGTTGGCCAAAATCAAACCATGCCCGCCGAGCAACGACAATTGCCCGGCAACCACGTCATTGGCCAAAGTGCCGGAGCCCATAAACAGCCCGACGTTTTTCGCACGAACCAGTTCGCAAAGAATTTGGCGGGCGGATTGAAAATCCTTTTTGAAGCTGTCGCCGCGGTGCGATTCCGGCGCCTGCTCGAACGCCCGGCGCACTTCGCGACGGATGGCCACCGGCCCGGGCAGGAAATTTACCGCACTAGGCTGGAATGAGCGGGCGGGCGACGAACGCAGAAACTCACGGGCCGTGACCTCGAAGGTTTCGAGCGTCACGTACATCGGCTGGAACTGCGCGTCGCCGCTGCCGACGACCGGGCCGAACGGCACAAAGCCGAGGTGCTGATACAATCTGAACTGCCGCGTGGTGCCGGAAATAATGGCAAGGTCGTAGCCTTTCTCGACGCCGTGCTGCCAGAGCAACGCCAGGATGCCCTGCAGAATCTGGCCGCCGCGCGCACCGCGGAATTTTTTTTCCAGGGCGAGCAGCCGGATTTCGCAGATGGTCCGGCCCCGCGGCAGGTGGACATCGAGGTCGGGCAATTTCTGGTCAAGCGAGAACGGCCGGTTGCCGCGCACGGCGAGCATGCCGACGAGCTTTTGATTTTGCAGACAAATCAGATAAGTGTTTTCGGCGTGAAATTTGTCCACGAGCCGGCGGGCGGCGGACGGATGGTGTTGGGGGATTTCCTCGACGAAGGTCTTGTAATTGAGCCGGTGAATCTGCTCGAATTCCCAATCCTCGTTCGCGAATTTAAAGACCAACGGGTCCTGGGCGCTCATAATTTTGGCTGTTCCGGTTTGGTGGTCGCGGTGCGGCGTGCGGCCAGCGCGGTAAATTCTTCGGTTAAATTCCTCCGATGCGCAAATAAAATCATTGCCACCAACAGCGCCAGCGAGGCCACGGTAAAGTTGTCGTGGTTAAAATACCACGCGGCCATCGGCAAACAGGCGAAAGCGAACATCGCCGGCAGGAGAGACTTGCGCACGAGCACAAACCCGGCCAGGAACAGCACGGGCCACATCAGGGCGACGCGATAATCCAAGACCAACAGCGCGCCGAGAGAGGTGGCGACGCCTTTGCCGCCGTGGAAACGGAGTTGCACCGGCCAGAGATGGCCGCCGACAACCGCCAGCACGGCCAGCAGGGCGAGATGATTGTCCCCGGTCCATTCCCGCGCAATCCACACCGCCAGCGAGCCCTTGGCGAAATCGCCCAGCAGCGTGATGGCAAAACCAGCCTTGCCCAGAACCCGTCCGGTATTGCGGGCGCCGATGCTGCCGCTTTCGACGGTGCGGAGGTCTTTACCGGTGCGAGCGCGGATAAGGTAGTAACCGGTGGCGAAGCATCCCAGCACGTAGGCTTCCAGCGCGCAGCCAGTCACCCGGTGCCAGTTAGCGGACTGCAGTTGTTGCATCCAGTCCATGTGGGCAATCGCGTCTGACGTTTTGGCGACTCTACTTCAAGCCCGACGTTTTGGGAAATTAAAAATTTTTCCGGGGCATCAATTAATTCAATGCGTAACCACGGCCGCCTCCGGGGCGGTTTGTTATTCCGGCAGCCCGTTTGCCGCGGCCAAAATGGACAGGAGCATTTCTCCTTGAAGCCATGGTTTTTTTGGCGCACATTCCCGGTGCCAGGGCCCATGGAATGTGGACTTACGAACCCCGCCAGGGCCGGAAGGCAGCAACGGTAGTCTGCTCGACATCTGCCGTGGTCACCCTGGCCTTGAAATTTACGATTTATGATTTGCGATTTACGATTGCCAAAAACCGGGCTCCGTGCGCAAATCATAAATCATATATCGTAAATCATAAATTTGAACCGTCGTGGCCTATCAAGTTATCGCCAGAAAGTACCGCCCGCAGCGTTTCAGCGACGTTGTCGGCCAGGAACACGTCACCCAAACGCTCACCAACGCCATCGAACAAAAGCGCATTGCCCACGCCTACCTGTTTTGCGGCCCGCGCGGCACCGGCAAGACCACCATCGCCCGCATCTTTGCCAAGTGCCTGAACTGCGAAGGCGGACCGAAAATTGATTTCAGCGACCAGGACCCACGTTGCATTGAAATTGCCGAGGGCCGGTCGCTCGACGTGCTGGAGATTGACGGCGCCAGCAACAACGGCGTCGAGCAGGTGCGCGAGCTCCGCGAAACCTGCAAGTACGCGCCCGCCAATTCACCGTTCAAAATCTACATCATTGATGAAGTCCACATGCTCTCGACGGCGGCGTTCAACGCGCTGCTCAAAACGCTGGAAGAGCCGCCCGCGCACGTGAAGTTCATGTTCGCGACAACCGATCCGGAAAAGGTTTTGCCGACGATCCTTTCGCGCTGTCAGCGGTTTGATTTGCGCCGCATTCCCGCCGCGCTCATCGTCAAGCACCTCACTTATATCGCCAAACTGGAGAAGGTGAAGCTTGACGAACCCGCGCTCTACGCGATCGCCCGCGGCGCTGACGGCGGAATGCGCGACGCTGAATCCACGCTCGACCAGCTCATCAGCTTTTGCGGCGACAAAATCGAAGAGGCGGACGTGCTGACGATGTTCGGCCTGGCGGCGCAAAGTCAGATTCTTGGTCTGGGCAAGGCGGTGCTGGCCGGCGAAATCCAGACGGCGCTCGGTTTATTGAACGAACTCGCGCAAAACGGCAAAGACCTTGGACGATTACTCTCGGATTTGTTGAATCATTTCCGCAACCTGCTCATCTTCCAGGTCTCGCGCGGCGACATGAAATTGCTCGAGGTTTCGGAAATCGAGGCAGCGACCTTGAAGGAACAATCCGCACTGGCCAATACGGAATCGCTCACGCGCATTCTGGAAGCACTCACCGACTCCGAACTGCGTCTGCGCGACACCGCCTCCAAAAAGATTCTGCTGGAAGTCACCTTGCTCAAGGCCATTGAAACCCGCCAGGCCGTGAGTCTTGACTCGGTTTTGAAGCAGCTCAGCCAGTTGCGCGGCCAGGGTGGCGCAGGCTTCCAGCCTGCGAGTTCAGGCGGCGTCCCGCCGCCTGTTCCCGCCGCGGAGCGCCGGGCACCGGCCCGGCACGAAACACAAGAATCAAAACCAAAACAACGACTTGCCGACGCGGCGGTCGGCGCTCCAACGGCGCCGGTCGAGGTGGCGCCCGTTTCCGCCGATTTGGCCGGGCTTTGGATCCGGTTGATTGAGGCAGTGGGCCGTGCCAGTCCGTTCACTCGCAGCTATCTGGTGGATGCCAACCCGGTTGCGTTCGAAAAGAATATTCTAACCATCGGCTTTGACCCGGAATTCGAGGACCACCTCGGCCTGGTGGACAACGCGCGCAATCACGCCCTGCTCCAAACCAAGCTGGGAGAACTCGGCCATCCCAACGCGCAAATCAAATTCATTAAGGTGGCAGCACCGGCTGGCGGCGCGGCGCAACCGGCCGGCGCCACCCCCGTCGTCCCGGTTGCCTCCGCAAAATCTGCCGTTCCCGCCGCGCCGGTGTCGAGGGAAAAACCGGCGGCCATACCTTTCAACAAAGATGATTTCAAAAACGACCCGTTGATTCAAAAGGCCCTGGAAATTTTCAAAGGCCAGATCGTCGAAGTCCGCGTCTGATTTTTCCCTCAACCATCAACTTTCAACCATCAACTGAATGAGCAGCATCGGCAAACTCATGAAACAGGCTGCGCGGATGCAGCAGCAAATGGAACAGGTCCAGGCGCAGTTGGCCGCCCGCACAATCGAGGCGACGAGCGGCGGCGGCGCAGTCAAGGTGGTCGCGAAGTGTGACGGCTCGCTTGCATCCATCAAGATTGACCCGCAGGCGCTCAATCCGTCCGACGCGCAATTGCTGGAAGACATGATTGTGACCGCCGCGAATCAAGCGCTGGGTCAGGCCAAGGACATCGCCAACGCCGAAATGGGCAAAGTGACCGCCGGGCTGAATTTGCCGGGCTTAGGATGAAATCCATCGTTCTCGTCCTTATAATCGATCGGGAGAAATCGAGGACGAGGACGAGGACGAGAACGAAACATGCTCCTTCCCGATTCCATCACCGCTCTCATCGCTGCACTGGGCAGGCTGCCCGGCGTCGGGCCGCGGTCCGCTGAACGCATCGCCCTGCATCTGGTTCAAACCGACCCGGCCACGGTGAAACAATTGGCGGACACCATTTTGATCGCCCGCGAAAGGATCAAATTTTGCGACCTCTGCGGTGCTCTCACTGAACAATCCCCCTGCTCTATCTGCACCGATAGGCGCCGGGAATCTTCGCTCGTGTGTGTGGTCGAGCGCGCGGTGGACATTTTAAGCATCGAAAAATCCGGTGCGTATCGCGGCAAATTCCACGTGCTCGGCGGAAAAATCTCGCCACTGGACGGCGTGGAGCCGGAGGACCTGCGCATTGCCGAACTGGAAAAGCGTCTCAATCACGAGCCCATCAAGGAAGTCGTCATCGCCCTCGGCACGGATGTGGAAGGCGATGCCACGAGTCATTACCTCGCCAAACGGCTTGCCCGCCAGGGACTTAAAATCTCGCGCATCGCCTACGGGTTGCCCGCCGGCAGCGGGTTGGAATACGCCGACGAACTGACCTTGAGCCGCGCGCTGGAAGGGCGCCGGGAAATGAACTGATTTATTTGCCGCAAAAAAGCGCAGAACACACCAACAAAAACTCAAGATTGGCTTCTCAAATGCTTTTTGCGACTTTTGCGCCTCTTGGCGGCTATGAAACCTGAAATTGTGGCTTTTGATTTAGGCAAGGTACTCGTGGATTTTGACTACACGATTGCCGTTTCCCGCATCGCCGGGCGGAGCGCCCTTTCGCCAACCGAGGTTGAACAATTCTTCTTTCACTCGCCGTTGCTGGTGGATTATGAATCCGGGCGGCTGACCCGTCAGGAATTTTTCGCGCAGGCCCGGCAGGCCACCGGCTTTTGCGGTACGATGGAGGAATTCGGCGGTTACTTCGCCGACATCTTCACAGAGATTCCGCCGATGATTGAGTTGCATGCCAGGTTGCGGCAGCGTGGGTTCAAAACGTTCATTTTTTCCAACACCAATGATCTGGCCGTCGAACACATCCGCCGGAACTTCTCCTTTTTCCGGAATTTCGACGGCTATATTTACTCGTACGAAGTCGGCGCCATGAAACCGGATCCCAAAATCTACGAAGCGTTGGAACAACTCGCCGGCCGGCACGGGGCGGACGTCGTTTATCTGGATGACCGGCCGGAAAACGTGGCCGGCGGTGCAGCACGCGGGTGGCGGACCATTCTGCAAGAAACACCGGAAAAGACGCGTGCCGCGTTGGGAAAACTTCAGTTGCTGTAGCAGCGGACGTCAGTCCGCCCGGCATTTTCGATTTACGATATACGATTTAGGCGCCGGGCTTGAATTGCGAACAGACCTCGTAAATCGTAAATCCAATATCGTAAATTCAGCCACGTGGCTTGTGCCGTTTCAAACCGACTTCCTGGGCGATGTCGTCGAACTCTTCACGGGTAACTTCCTCGAGTTGTTTGCCGCGTGCCTTGAGTTTCTCGTTAATCTTGACGGCTTTCTCGGTCATGCGCTCGTGAGTTTCCTCGGTACCGCCGACGAGCGCAAAATTGTCGCCCGTCGTGATGCGTTTGTGTCCGTCGGAATCCAATCCGAGGCCGAGAATCACGGCTTTCCGTTTTTTCTTTTGTGACGGGTTCGACATCAATTCAGACTAGGGGCGAATACAACGGCGGTCAAGCGCGCGACCTTGAGGATAGCGTCCCGATTTGACCCGGAGCGCGGATTGTCTTCAATCTGCAGCGGCTGGATTTGTCGAGAACGCTGCGAGTTGAAACAACTCGCGCTCCGGTTCGGCGGTTTGAGTTTCTAATGAGGAGACTACCACCTTGAGAAATCTGTTAAAACACGGGCTCGTGTAACCCGTCCCTCCGACTCCGGCTAAATTCGCGGATTGAATTTGGATTCACGCGAAAGTTGCTCCCACAACTTTCTTTCGGCGTCGGAGACTTTTGCCGGTAACACAATCCTGGTGACGACCATCAGGTCGCCATGACCGCCGTTCCGGTCGGGCAGGCCGCGACCCCGCACGCGCAATTTTTGACCGCTTTGCGTTCCGGGCGGAATTTTGATGTTCACGCGCCCGTCGAGCGCCGGCACGGAAAGGTTTGTTCCCAGAACCGCCTCCCATGGGGCCAGTTCGACTTCATAAATCAGGTTATGCTCCTCGACTTCGAAGTCGGGATGTTTGGCCAGCCGCACCCGCAGATACAAGTCGCCCGCCGCGCCGCCACCGCGGCCGGCCTCACCGCGACCGGCAATCCGCAGGCGCTGGCCTTCGGTCACGCCGGGCGGGATCTTGACCTGATGCGTTTCGGTTTTGACGGAGCGCCCGACGGTATGGCGCACATTGACGGTGCGCACCGCCCCGTGCATGGCCTCGTCCAGCGTTACCATGATGTCGCCTTCGATGTCGCGACCGCGCTCGGACGTTTCCGGCTCTTCAAAATTTGAAAACCGGCCAAAGCCGCCGCGCCGTCCACCCATCGAACCGAAGAGCTGCTCGAAGAAATCGCTGAAGCCGGTGCCGCCGAACTGAAATTCAAATTCCTCGCCGCCCTGTCCGCGGCCATGAAAGGTCTGTCCGCCGCCAAAATTTTCCCAGCCGGGCGGCGGACGGAATTCAGCGCCGGATTTCCAGTTCGCGCCGAGTTGATCGTATTTTTTGCGTTTTTCCGCGTCGCCCAGGACCTCGTAGGCTTCGTTGAGTTCCTTGAATTTTTCCTCGGCCTTCTTTTTGTCCTTGGCCACGTCCGGGTGATATTCCCGCGCGAGCCTGCGGAAGGCTTTCTTGATTTCGCCATCGCTGGCACCCCGCGGGACACCGAGGATTTCGTAATAATCTTTGTATTGAACGGGCATCGGCGGGAAAGGCTAAAGGCTAAAGGCTGAAGGCTAAAGCCCAAAACACAAGCAGGCGCCGGGCAAAAGCGGCTTCAGCCTTTGGCCTTCAGCATTCAGCCTTATTCCTTCTTCGTATTGTCCACGCTCAAATAGGTCATGCCGGAGAAGTTGCCGCTGTGACGCCATACTCTTATCAGAATGCGATCCCCCTTGGCCTGGGTGCAGAGTTTGACAGCTTCCTCAGCGTCCTTCACCGGCTGGTGATTGATTTCCACAATGACGTCGCCCTGTTGCAAGCCGGCATCGGCGGAATTCGAGTCCGGCCCGACTTCCGTGACCACGGCGCCTTGCACGTCGGCGGGAATTCTCAGCTCCTGCCGGGACTGCGGGTCCAAATCGGACACCGTCACCCCATCGAGCGCATCGTTATTTGAATTGCCCGGGCCGGTGTTCCGACCATTGCTGTTTTGCCCGACCTGGCCCGGCAATTCAGCCAATTTGACGGTGAAGTTCTTTTCATGGCCATTGCGAATCAGCTTCACAGCGGCCTCGGTCCCCGGCGAACACTCGGAAACCATCAATGAAAGATTGTCGGCATCCGTCACCTTCTTGCCGTTGAATTCCACGATGACGTCGCCGGGCTGGATGCCGGCTTTCTGCGCCGGCGTACCCGGATTTACGTCGTCCACCAGGGCGCCGTTCTGGTCAGGCAGACCGAAACTTTCCGCCAGGCCCGCGCTGAGGTCTTTGGGGACGATTCCCAGGTAGCCACGTGTGACTTTGCCGCTCTGAATCAGCCGGTCCATGACATGACGCGCCAGATTGATGGGCACGGCGAAACCAATGCCTTCGTTGCCATAGGTGCTGCTGACGATGAAGGTGTTGATGCCGACCAACCGGCCCTCGGCATCCACCAGCGCGCCGCCGGAATTGCCCGGATTAATGGCCGCATCAGTCTGGATGAAATCCTGATAATTGGGGCGGTCGGTGTCTCCGCCAAATTGAAAGCCCTTGCGACCGAGCGCGCTCACGATGCCCATGGTGACGGTTTGTTCCAAACCAAAGGGGTCGCCAATGGCCAGAACCATGTCGCCGACCTCAAGTTGATCGCTGTTGCCCAGGGTGACGGCCGGCAAGGTCGTGGCGTCAATTTTCAACACCGCGACATCCGTCGGCGGGTCAGTGCCGATGACCTTGGCGCTGTACTCCTTGTCCCCGTTGGCGGAAGTAACTTTGACTTTGATTTCATCCGCGCCTTCCACTACGTGGTTGGCCGTCAGAATGTAGCCGTTCGGCGAAACCACGACTCCGGACCCAAGGCTTTCCTGCCGGCGCGTGCGCGGCTGATTGCCTTGAGGAGATTGCTCGCCAAAGAACTGGCGGAAGAATGGATCATTGAGAAACGGATTGCGGTACGGACGCACATGAATGATGCGGGTGGAATAGATGTACACCACGCAAGGAGCGGCCTTTTTGATGACCGGTGAAAAGCTGACGCCAGGTCGGGCATCGCGGTTGAGCGGCGTGGCATCAACCTTGATAGCCGGACCGTTTTCCTGACCCCAGGCAGTCAGATAAAACAGGACCACGATGGCCAATGCGCCCACTGTAGCTGAAAAAAAACCTATTAGCGGCCGTGAAAGACGATTCATAAAATAACCGAAATAATTCATGGAAATTGACAGCGCAATTGCCCGAACGTTCAAACCTCTCCACCTCTGTCACCGGAACAATGAACTAATGGGTGGCTTGTGATTGCTGCTGTGCTTTTTGCACGTCTTCAGGTTTTATGATTTCGACCTTTGCGCCTTTTTTCATTTCCTCGGCCGAAGGCACCTTGATGATGTCGCTGGTGACCGGCTGGGGATGCTCGATCGAAAGCAGTTGGACCGTAAAAATCAGGGTGGAGTCAGGCTCAATCCCGGGACGGCCAGACGGCCCATAAGCCAGTTCCGCGGGGATAAACAACTGCCATTTGGAGCCGACCTTCATGCGCGTCAGCGCCTCGCTCCAGCCGCGAATGACGCCCCCCACGCGAACCTGTGCCTTGTCCGAACTGTCGAATTTCTTTCCGTCAATGAATGTGCCTTCATAGCTGACTGTCACCGTGTCGTCAGGCCCGGGCGATGGCCCGCTGCCTTCGGTGATGACTTTGTATTGCAGGCCGTCCGGCGTGGTGATGACTCCTTTTTTCTCCTTGTTCTGCGCCAGGAAAGCGTCGCCGGCCTTGGCGTTTTGTTCAGCAAGTTCCTGGCGTTTCTTTGCCTGCTGCGCGGCGAGTTGTTGTGAGAATTGAGACAACGTTTTACGCACATCCTCCGTGGTCATCAGGGTGGCGCCGCCGCCCTGGGCATCTTTCACCCCTCGCACCAGCAACGCGAAATCCAGATTGGTCACGTCATCGGCCTTCCAGCGCTGGCCCAGCATCATGCCGATGGCGTAGCTGATGCGTGACTTGTCGTCGCCCAACACATTGGTGTCGTCGGCCCGCAAAGGCGCCACGACCAATAAGGAACAAACTGCGGTTAATATAATGGTTTTCATGGTTAATTTACCTGCTATTTTGAGGATTCGGCTCCCAATTGCAACCCCGATTTAAATCAGGCAGCGTCCTGATTTATCCCGGAGCGCGGATGGTTTCAACCCGCAGTCGTTTGATTCAACCGAAAAGGCCGCGAGTGGAGACAACTCGCGCTCCGGTTCTCCGGTTAAAATTCAAATCAGGACACCACGTTGAATTTCAACGCCGTTATATTGCAAAATGTTTCCCCAGTGCATGAATTCTGCTATAGTCAGGGTGATTTGTGCATACCATAACGTGCCATTCTGACCATGACAACTCATCCCGAGGTTCGGGCTTGAAAATTTTCGCGTTGCTGGCGCTGGGGATTTTCCTGCGTTTCAACGCCTGGGCGGCGGACAACACCAATGCCCCTCCCCGATTGGCGCCCGGCCCCAATGACGGCCGTATTGCCTACGTGACGGCGCGCCTTTTGGAGGAATATCATTACTCGCAGCAGCCCTTGGACAAGGAGATGTCGAAAAAGTTTTTCGACGGTTATCTGGACTCTCTCGACCCGCAGCATCTTTATTTTTTGAAATCAGATGTGGCGGAATTCTCGCCCTATCGCACCAACCTTGACACGCTTACCATCAACAACCGCGGCAACGCCGATCTCACGCCGGCCTACCAGATTTTTGAACGATTTTTGCAGCGCCTTAAGCAGCGGGTCGCCTACGATGACAAACTCCTGAAGCGCGACCACTTTTCCCTGGATACCCGGCAAAGCCTTCTCCTGGACCGGCGCGAAGCCCCGTATCCGAAAAGTCTGACCGAGGCACGGCGCCTCTGGCAACAACGGCTGATTTACGATTATCTGCAGGAAGTCGTCAGCCGCAGAATCTCCCCCACCAACAGCGGGGTGATTTTGCCCCTGCCCGATTCCGCCCCCCGGGAAATCAGCGACAAACTCACGCGGCATTATCACTGGCAGTTACATTGGTTTAACAATTGGGACAGTGACGACGTCCTGCAAACCTATCTCGAGGCGCTCACCCACGCTTATGATCCGCACTCGGATTATCTCAATGTCAGCCATGCCCAGGACTTTTCCATCAACATGAGCCTGGCGCTCTTTGGCATCGGCGCGGAACTCCGTTCCGAAGACGGTTATTGCACCATCGCTACACTGGTCGCCGGCGGCCCGGCGGCCAAAAGCAAGCAAATCAAGCCCCAGGACCGCATCATCGCTGTCGCGCAAGGCAAACAATCGCCCGTGGATGTGGTGGACATGGATCTGGGCAAAATCGTCCAGATGATTCGCGGGCCCAAGGGCACCGAGGTGCGCCTGACCATCATCCCGGTTGACAGTCCCAACTCACGGCACGTGGTGACCTTGATTCGCGACGAAATCAAACTGGCCGACCAGGCCGCCAAGGCCGAACTGATTGAAATGCCCGACGGCCATGGCGGCACCAATCGCCTGGGGGTTCTTGACCTCCCCTCATTTTATGCCACGGTGGATCTGCCCGGCGACAATGGCGACTTGTCCCGGAAGAGCACCACCACCGATGTGAAACGCCTGATCAAAAAGCTCGAACAGGAAAACGTCAACGGCCTTATCCTCGATTTGCGGAACAACGGCGGCGGGTCGCTGGAGGAAGCCGTGGACTTCACCGGCTTGTTTGTCACCAACGGACCAGTCGTGCTGGTCCGAAAGCCGGACGGCAGTGTGGCCGTGGACCAGAACACGTCCACCACCGCCCTCTATCGCGGGCCGCTGGTCGTCCTGGTCAATCGGTTCAGCGCTTCCGCCACGGAAATAGTGGCGGGCGCATTACAGGATTATGGACGCGCCTTGATTGTCGGCGACACTTCCACGTACGGCAAAGGCACGGTCCAGAACTTGAATCCATTACACCCGTTTATCTGGTCGTCGGATGAATCGGCTTCGAACGATCCGGGCACCGTTAAAATCACCATCCGCAAATTCTATCGCATCAGCGGCGCCTCCACCCAGTTGAAGGGGGTCGTCCCCGACATTGTGCTGCCGGACCAGCTGAACGCCCTGACCGACATCGGCGAAAGTTCGCTTCCCGACGCGCTGCCGTGGGACACCATTCCCAAGGCGGATTATGACCCGGTGAACCTGGTCGAGCCTTACCGGTCCGAGTTGCGCAAACTGTCCGAGGCGCGCGTGGCCACCAATCAGGAATTCATGTATATCCGACAGGACATCGATGAATTTAGAAAGTTGCAAGCCGACAAAACCTTCTCGTTGAATGAGCGGGAGGAGCTCAACCGCGCGGAACAAAACGCGCTCCGCCAGAAAGCGCGTGATGCCGAACGCGCCCAACGCAAGGCGCCCAACGAAAAAATCTATGAAATCAAGCTCGAAGACGTCAACAAGCGCGGCCTGCCGCCGTTGCTCTGGCCGACGAATATGACGGCCACGCCAACAAACACGACAACCACACGCTCAGGCATGGTGAACCGGTCCGGTTTGCCCGAAACCCTTTCCAGCGCCACGATGCCCGCCTCGGTACCCGTCACGGCTTCCGGCTCCCTCAGCCAGAACGCCCCGCCGACGGACCCCTGGCTCGACGAAACGGAACATATTCTTGAAAATTACGTCTCGCTCATGAAGACGAATGAAGCCCGCCCCATTATTGCCGGCCATTGAATGAATCCGCGCGCAGCCCAGGTCACCTGTCCGACGTGCAAAAAATCCGGCGATTGGTTTGCCACGCCATGGGGCCCGTTTTGTTCGAAGCGTTGCCGGCTGATAGACATGGGCAAATGGCTCGGCGGCGAGCATGCGATTTCCGAGCCGTTGCGGCCGGAACACCTGGAAAATTACACCAGCCCGCCGGCCAACGGACACTTAGACCATCCCAAGGCAGGTGATAACTGAATAAACATCCGTCAGGCGGTTAAGATTTTACAGAGCGAACACCTGTGCTAGGTTCATGGCCAGTTGCGAAACAGCATGAAATGGATGATTTATTTCCTGCCGGCCATCGCCGCGCTGAATTTCACCGCGCCGGCTGCTCCCGCTCCTAATGCCATGAACACGAACGAAACCAACAAGATTGAAATTGCCGACCTCGGCGGCGGCTGCTTCTGGTGCATGGAAGCCGTCTTCGAACGGCTGCCCGGCGTCATTTCTGTCACCAGCGGTTTTGCCGGCGGCAGCACGCCCAATCCCACCTACGAACAGGTTTGCACCGAAACCACCGGCCATGCCGAAGTGACGCAGATTGAATTCGATCCGTCGATAATTTCCTATGCGAAGCTCCTGGACGTGTTCTGGCAGGCGCACAACCCGACCACGTTGAACCGCCAGGGCGCGGACGTGGGCACGTCCTATCGCTCCATCATCCTCTATCGCGACGAAGTGCAGAAGTTGCTCGCTGAGAAATCCAAGGCCGCGGCGCAGAAGAACTTCAAGCACCCCATCGTCACCGAAATCGTTCCGCTCACAAAATTTTACAAGGCGGAGAATTATCACCAGCAATATTTTGACAACCATTCGAGCGCGCCCTACTGCCAGATGGTCATCGCGCCCAAGTTGAACAAACTGGAGAAGGAAAAGATCATTCAGACCACGCCGCAAACAAAACCCTGAATTTACGATTTGCGATATACGATTTACGCGTCACCTGCGCAATTGGGAATCAATCATAAATCGTATATCGTAAATCAAAAATAAAAGGCGACCCGTTGCCGGATCGCCTTTGAAATTTCGCTCTGCGGCTTACAGCCCTTTCTTGAGCATAAATTTGATCAAGTCACCCACGCGGCAACTGTAGCCCCACTCGTTGTCGTACCAGCTCACCAGCTTGAAGAACCGCTTGTTCAACTCCATGCCGGAACCCGCATCGAAAATCGAGGACAGCTCGCAATGGATGAAATCCGAGCTGACGACCTCGTCATCGGTATAGCCCAGAATGCCCTTCAAGTACGTCTCGCTGGCCTTCTTCATCACGGCGCAGATGTCTTTATAGCTGGTTTCTTTGACGGTACGAACCGTCAGGTCCACCGCGGAAACCGTCGGCGTCGGCACGCGGAATGCCATGCCGGTCAGCTTGCCCTTCACTTCCGGCAGCACCAGACCCACGGCCTTGGCCGCGCCCGTGGTCGAAGGAATCAGATTGATGGACGCGCTGCGACCGCCTTTCCAATCCTTTTTGCTGGGGCCGTCCACGGTCTTTTGCGTGGCGGTGAAACTGTGGATCGTCGTCATCAAACCTTCTTCCACGCCGAACCCTTCCTTGAGCAACACGTACACCACCGGGGCGAGGCAGTTCGTCGTGCAACTCGCGTTGGAAATGACATGATGCTGCTTGGGATCATATTTGGCCTCGTTCACGCCCATGACGACCGTGAGGCAATCGCCTTTGGCCGGAGCTGAAATGATGACTTTTTTGGCGCCAGCGGTGATGTGGCCTTTGGCCTTCTCGACATCCGTAAACAGGCCGGTGGATTCAATCACCAATTCCACGCCCAGCGCCTTCCACGGCAGCTCGGCGGGCGATTTGGCGCTCACCACCTTGATTTTCTTGCCGTTGACGATCAGCACGTCGTCGTCCGGCTTGTCGGCGCCGGATTTCTCCGAGCCGACCTCGCCCTTGAAACGTCCCTGAATGGAATCATACTTGAGCAGATACGCCAGATTGTCCGCCGGCACGATATCGCCGACGGCGACCACTTCGATGTCCCTGCCCACCATGCCTTGTTCGACCAGCGCGCGGAAGACCAGCCGCCCGATGCGCCCGAACCCGTTGATTGCAACTTTCACTGCCATATTTTTTATCCTTCTACAATGAGATGTTTAGCAAAACCGAAGGCACAATTTAGCGGCAAACGCCTCAGCGTCAATTCAGAATTCTGGAACGAAATTGTCAAACGCGAACCGTTTATTGCACGGAACCGGCGTCAATCACGAATTGAAATGGGTTTGGCCTTTGCTTCGGGAATTTCCAATTCGAGCTTGAGCGCGTGCAGGGAGAGGTTGATGTCCCAGATGAACGCAATCATCGAACCAAACAGCGAAACCATGGAGCCGATGAAAATGAGGCTGGCGAGCGTGCCTTGCTGCCATTGCAGCAACGCAGTCACAAACAGCGTAATGATGAGCGCCGACGCCAGCAGCACGCTGATGGCCGCCAGCAGGATGCTCATACGGATCATCCGCGCCCGGCGGTAAATGATAGTCACCTGCGCCAGCGTCTGCTCGCGTTCGTGGCCGGTGCGCTCCGGTAATTCGCGCTTGAGCTGCCGGGCGCGGTCGATCGCGCGGCCCAGCCGGTTGGTCATGGTGAGCAGCAGCAGGCCGACACCGGAAATAAGAATGACCGGGCCGATGGCGTCCCGGAGTTCGGGAATCAGTTGTTCAAGTGAGGTCGGCGGCATTTTTTGAGTTTAATCCAAATGGAATCCTCACGGCAAGCCGGCGGAAGACAGGACACACCGGATCGATTTAACGTTTTGGTTCCAGCGCCGGGCGGGCGCCTCAAGTTTCTGCACCTTCAAATCTGGAAACGTCCACCCCCGCTTCTTTCAATGCCCGGCAAAATTGCCGGCTCGGGATCTCATAAAACAAACGAAACGTCAAGGAGTGGGTGCCGTCATTGCACTGCGTAAATTTCAGGTGATCCACCCGGCCATTGTCGTACTGAATGTTGAGCACGCCGGTCGGTTTAAAGCCAAAAAACGTGAACCGGGCCTGGCCGAGGTCCTGCAGGAGCTTTTCGCAGGCAGCGCGATTCGTTATGTCGGTGCGATAGGCGATTTCATTCGAGAAAGGCCGGAACACCACCACCTCGATGGCCTTGGGTGAGGTGCCGCCAAAACGGGGGCGCTGGGCATAGATGGAAATGGACAACAGAAGCAGAAACAACACTCCAAACACGATCAACGTAAATGAGATGTCGCTCATGGCATGGCTCGCCTTCAGACGAATCTTTCATCTAACTACTCCGGTCGCTTGTCAAGTTTAGGATTGTTAAATAATTGCAGATTCCACCAGGCTCGACACGGCACCGACGTGCATTACAATCAGCCCGAACGTTCAATTTTTACGATTTATGCCCAAAGCCAGCCACGATACGACGAGCCTGAAAATCCTTTTCCTTGGTGGCACCGGAAAAATCAGCACCACCGTCAGCCGGCAGGTACTGGCCGAAGGACACGAGCTCTACCTGTTCAACCGCGGCCAACAATCCAAAAATCCACCGGGCAGCCGCAGCTTGATCGCCGATGCCAATGACCTCAAAGCCGCCTGTGCGGCGCTACGGAACCTGGAGTTCGACGTGGTGGTGGACTGGATCGGGTTCAGTCCGGACCACATTGAACGCGACCTTGCCCTGTTCAAAGGCCGGACCCGCCAGTTCATTTTCATCAGCTCCGCCTCCGTCTATCAAAAGCCGCCGACGCATTACTTGATTACGGAGGCAACCCCGCTGTGCAATCCGTTCTCGGATTATTCCAGCAACAAAATTGCCTGCGAAGAACGCTTGCTGCGCGCGTACCGCGAGGAAAATTTCCCGGCCACCATCGTCCGGCCCACCTACACGTACAACCATTATTTTCCCGTCGCCGTCGGCGGCTTTGGCGGTTACACGCTGGCCGACCGGCTGAAACGGGGCAAACCGATCATTGTTCACGGCGATGGTTCGTCGTTGTGGGTGATGACCCACGCCGAGGATTTCGGGCAGGGATTCATCGGCTTGCTCGGCAATCGACAGGCCATCGGCCACGCGTTTCACATCACCTCGGACGAGGTGCTGACCTGGAACCAGATTTACGAAACCATCGCCGAAGCGCTGGGCGTGGAAGCGAAGATGGTGCACATCCCGTCGGATTTCATTGCCAAAATGGCGCCGCAATATGCGGGCAGTTTATTGGGCGACAAATCCTGGAGCGTCGTTTTCGATAACACAAAAATCAAAACCTTTGTCCCCGGTTTTCAGGCGGTGATTCCGTTTCGTGAAGGCATCCGCCGCACAGCGGCGTGGTTTGACACCGACAAAAAACGTCAGGTCGTGGATGTCGCCACGGGCCGGCAAATGGACGAAATCATCAAGGCCTACACCGGCCAAACCACTGGTTAAAAGTGCGTTGGAGTAGGCGCCGAGGTAACGAGGCGCGCTTTTCTTTCCGTATAAATTCCGCCTCCTCACGTCGGCGGCTACAATTCGACTTCATTGATTCTGCGCCGCCAGAAATCGTTCCGCGTCTATGGCTGCGGCGCAACCGGCGCCCGCTGCCGTCACCGCCTGCCGATAAATATGGTCCGCACAATCCCCCGCGACAAACACGCCCGGCACATTGGTCATCGTGCCCTTTCTCGGAATGATGTAGCCGTTTTCGCCCAGTTCGATCTGGCCCTTGAAAATTTCCGTGTTCGGCGTGTGGCCGATGGCAATGAACACACCGGCACAGTTCAGAACCGATTCTGCGCCGGTCTTCTGGTTCTTCAACTTTACGCCGGTCACCTTGTCCTGTTTCACATCGAGCACTTCCGTCACGGCGGAATCCCAGACCGGTTTAATTTTCGGATTCGACAGCGCGCGTTCGGCCATGATTTTGGACGCGCGCAATTTGTCGCGCCGATGCACCAGATAAATCTCTGAGCCAAATCGCGTCAGGTAAAGCGCTTCTTCGCAGGCGGAATCACCACCGCCAACCACAATGAGCGGTTGATTGCGAAAAAACGGCAGGGCGCCGTCGCAAGTGGCACAATAAGTCACACCCTTGGTTTCAAGTAAATCCTCACCCGGCACGCCGAGATGCCGATGACTCGCGCCGGTAGCGATGATGACGGTTTGCGCCTCGACTTTTTCGCCGTCCACGGTGAGGGCAAATGGTCTTTTGGAAAAATCAGCCTTTTCCACCGTGCCGAAACTGGCCCGCGCTCCGAAGCGTTCGGCCTGTTTCTGCATCCGAGTCATCAATTCATAGCCATCCACACCCTCGGGAAAGCCGGGATAATTTTCGACGATGCTGGTGGTGGTGAGCAGCCCGCCGGGCTGTTGGCCGGTAAGCACCAGCGGCTGGAGATTGGCGCGCGCGGTGTACAGCGCGGCCGTCCAGCCGGCGCAACCCGAACCGATGACGATGACCTTTTCCATAAGCGCGCGCAAGGTAGTGGCTGAACGCGCCGTTTGCAAGTTTGCGCGAAAAGGGTGGTGCCCTGATTTAAGTCAGGAGTTCCGCGTTTACGCGGTTCCGGGCCGCCTGAAGGCGGAACTCCGAGCGAATTCAGGACCTAGCGTTTTATTCGTTGCTTCGCGGACCAATCGGGTTTTGACTCCGACGGTCCACGATGCCGAAAACGAAATCCGGACATTTTCGGGGCAAATCCGTTGGCAATCCGCCTAATGAACGTGCCTTTGAATTTTGAGTCGAAACAACATTGGCCATGAACCCCAAACTCCTCCTCTGCCTCGCGCTCGTTTTGGGCGCCGGTTTGAATTGTCCCGCGGCCATCATCTATCCCAAAGCCCCGAACGGAGGACAACAGGTTATCCATGAAACGTTCAGGCAGGGGCTGTCCCGCAGCATCTCCCGTTACCTCGGCGGTTATCAAATCGAAGACTTAACCATCGCCAATCCTTTCCGCGATTATTCCGTCGGGCTGACGAATCTGGTTACCGGACAATTGCTCCCGGCGGCCCGGGCCGGCACCTGGCGGTATCTGTTGATGCACGGAACCAACGCCGTAGGCGCGGCCGAATTGATGGCCGACCCGACCAATAGCACGGCGCTGATATTTGCCAGCCTGGATACCACTGACCTTTCCAGGGAAACGATGGAGGCACTGCGGACGGTGGAAACATTGCCGCAAATCCAAAAACAGGATTATGAACTTCGCCGGTTGGATTGCCCGTCCATCCTTTTCGTCGCGGTCTGGCTGCACGGAAAATCAGACGACATCATTATACCGTTGCCCAAGACCTTTGGCAGATGGAACGCCTACCAGCCCTATTCCGAGAGCGAAATGATCGAGTTGTTACAGCCGGAGGCGGAGAAACGGTTGAAGGCTCGCAACGGCACCGTGGATTAGAGCTATTCGTTACAACCGTTCGCGGCCGCCGAAGCCGCTTTCGAGATCGTGCCAGAATTCCACGTCGTCTTCGTCTTGCTCCCAGCAGAGAAAAACCTCCCGGCCGCCGATGATGGCCGGAAAATCCACCAGTCCGCGCTCCAGGTCCTTGATGAAAATCTGGCGGCGCTGAAACTCGGCCAGTATTTCCTGCACGTCCGCCAGCGTGCGGACCTGGTCATTGACGGTCTGGCCGCCCGCGTCCTGCCCTTGTTTCATCAGCGTACCCAGGCGCTTTTCATGGCGTTCCAAGAGCTGGCGCAGCTGGGTGAGCCGCTCCAGCCATTGGCGGATCTGCGGCAGCAACCCCCGCACTTCGTCGCGCGTGTAATGTTTGTTAAAACGATGTTTCATCGGAAAAAATCATTGCCAATGATGAAGTAAATACCCTTCCGGGCGCTTGCGCAAATACAAACGCCTTTGAACAGGTGAATGAAGTCGCGGCAGACAGTCTTTTTGCATCCGGAAATGCGCTTAACGGCAAGCGCATTTCCGAGCAAAAAGGAAACCGCCTTTTTTCATCCCAAAGGCATTAAACGACGAACGCCTTTGGGGCAAAAAGGAAACCTACTTCTGCCAGGTGCGCTTCTTGTGACGATGCAAACGCAGCTTCTTGCGCCGTTTGTGTCGGTTAATTTTCGCCTTGCGGCGTTTTTTGAGTGAACCCATGCGCCAATGGAGTACTTCTGCCGGTCTGGTTTGTCAACAACTCTGTAACCAACGCCAGTCATTCAGGCCGGGACTTGAAAACTTGGAGCTTTTTCACAAAAAACATGCAGCCACCGACTTCAGGGCGTGTTGCTCAAATCAGTTCAGGCGTTCTGCGTTTCTTTTGGGCAACACGTCCTTGACTCTACCGCCATGCCATTGCGGTGTCAGGGGAACGCCGACCTCCGTTCCGGCCTGTTTCCATGTCCAATTTCCCTGCCAGCCGGGCCGGAGGGCGGCGCTCCGGCGCTCACGGGTTGTAAACCGCCCTGAAAAAGGCCTGGGGGGTCGCTCCCACGGTGGCATCGAACAGCGAAAGTGTTCCTGTACTATTGCTCACTCCCTCAAAGTCCAGCCAGGTCAGCAGGTCGGTTGACTTCTGAATCAGGTAATTCCCGCCGGTTTCCGAATCGAGGCGGAATTGAAATGTACTGGCCGGTCCCGTTGCCAACGCCGTCAGTGTCGCCGGCGGATGGACGACACCCGCCAAGTCTTCGGAAAAATCCGGCAAGGGAAGCGTCAAAGTCCCGTTGGTTGTGGATGCCTGAGTGGATCCCGCATTCGTGCCGGTCAACGGATCGGACCAGTCGGCGAAATATTTTCCCGGCGGCCAGTTGGTCAGCGTCACACGTTGCCCGTGTTGCCGGGGCAAAACAGCGTTGGTGGAACTGCCGGAAAAAGAAACGCCCGGCGCAACCACATATAACAACGATTCATGCGGTCCGCGCAAGCCGATGGCCTCCGGGCCGGGCTGCCAGTTGCCCGGGTAAGTTGACGGCAGCACCTGCTCCAGCCGCACCCAGTCGAGGTAACACCAGCCCTGGGCTGGGTTCGTGATTTCCAGGAGGTGCTTACCGGCCGGCAGAGCCACCGGGAGATCCTGATTATACTCGTTGTTCACCTCATTGAGGCCGTCGAGGTTGGGCAGGTTGGTGGACCATAATAGCGTGCCGTCCACCCATACCCCGAGCGCGGCGCTGACGGACACCGAGTTGAGGTGGATGACTAACCGGGCGTTGTTCGTGAACCAGGCGTTGAGCGCGAACGCCACCTGGGGCGCGGACTGCCACGAGCCCTGGATAAAGCTGTTCAGGGTGATGCCGGCATAAGCGGCGGCTGACGGATCAGGCACCGCCAGCCGGCCCGAAGGCGTCGCACCCCAGACACCGCCGGGAACGAGCGTGACATTGAACGGCTGGCCGCCGGGCGCCGGATTTCCAACCAGTGCCGGTGGCGGGCCGGCAGTTTGAAAATTAATGTTTGTCCACACGCCATTTCCCCAGCCGGTCCGGTTCAAAACGCTCCCAAGCGCCGAATAAATTGGATAGTCATTTTCATTGTGAATGTTTTCGTACCACCACGACATGGCCGTGCCGGCGGACCCGCTCACCACCCCGCCCCACAGACCCTGCCGAAAACCGCGCAGGCACGGGTCGTTCGTGCGGTTCCAACTCAAAGCGCTGGTGCCGTATTCTTCGATCAATACCGGTTTATGATAATTCTGGTGAAACGACTGCGCCACGGCATTAAGGTGCGCGGCCGGAAAGGCTTCACCGTAGCTGTGGTAATTGGCGTAATCGAGTTCCGGCAAGGTCCAGATTTCCGGACGGTCGCTGCCGCCGGTCAGGCTGGTCGTCACCATGTGCCCGAAGGCATCATTGCTATGCATCCAGCGGCCCACGATGCCGTGCCAGACCGCCACGTCCGCCGGATTCAACCAGGTGTATTCGTTGTCCACTTCGCTGAAGAATTCCCACGACATCAGACTGGTGCTGTAGCCGTACCGGGCGATCAGGTAGCGCAACCGTTTTTCGAAAATCGTCCGGGCGACGGTGTTGGTAAAAAAGGCGTCCTGATTGATACACGGCCCGCCGTTGGTGATGTTGTAGGGATTGCTTTGCCAGTAATTGTCCGGCCCCCAGATGTCCGGAATCGGCTGCAACATCAAATGAAACTCCATGCACAGCTCGAGCCGGAGATTATGTTGTTCGGCTTGTTGCAGGACGTAATCCAGTTGCCAGGCATGGTCCAGCCGATACCGGTTCAGTGAATTGGAATCCGTTTCCAGGCCGAATGACCAGGGCGTGGTCAAAATGCGGCCGAAGTTCATGCCCGCCGCCTGCATTGCGGGAAACCAGTCGTCATAATCGTACGTGCCGCGGCCACCGGCCCAACCGCAATTCATGCCGATCAACCGCAACGTCTGGCCGTCACTGGTTCGAAAATACTGCCGGTTTGTCGCCACCTGCAAGTATCCGGAATTCGCCGGAATAACACCGGCCGGCACGGTGAAATTCGTCGCGACCGGCGAACCATAGGGTTGATTATTGGTCTGAATGATCAGGCTGACCGAGTAAGTACCAGGCTCCACCGGCGTAAAGCGCAGCCGCCACTGCGGCGAACCCACGGCGGTGAGGTATTCTTTGCCGCCCGACAATCCGCGCTGGTAATCCTGAAACCAAAACGCCGGAACCGTCATGGTCTTTCCCGACGGCAAAGTAAAGGTCGCGTCCAGCCGGATTTGACCAGGGTCAAAAGGATTAGCGGTTGAGGGCACGTTGGTGACACAGAATTCCAGCCGCTGCCACAACCGGGCGGAAGTGAGCTGAACGAACCGGGGCGGAGATTGAGCCAATAAAACAAACTCAAACCAAAAAACCAACAGAAGGCCAACGGCCGCTTTTGGCTTCACGCCTGAAGCTTGTCTTATTTGCCGCGAAATACAATCAGTAAACCACCTTGTTCAACGGATATTCAATAATGCCTTCCGCGCCGGCGGCCTTGAGCCGGGGAATCAATTCGCGCACGACATGTTCGTCAATAATCGTCTCCACGGCCACCCAGCCTTTCTGGCTCAAGGTGGAAATCGTCGGGTTGCGCAGCGCGGGCAGCGATTTGAGGAGGCTTGCCAGGTTCTTTTCGGCAATGTTCATCTTCAAACCCACCTTCGCCTCCGCTTCCAGCGCGCCTTTGAGCAGCAACGCCAGCGTCTCAATCTTTTTGCGCTTCCAGGCATCCTTCCACGCCGTGTGATTGGCGATGAGCCGCGGCGTCGAGGCCAGCAACGTGTCCACGATGCGCAATTTGTTCGCGCGCAGCGATGAGCCGGTCTCCGTCAATTCCACAATCGCGTCCACCAGTTCGTGCGCCTTGACCTCCGTCGCGCCCCACGAAAATTCCACGTCCGCCTTCACGCCGTGCCGGCGGAGATATTTTTTGGTGAGATTGACCACCTCGGTCGCAATGCGTTTGCCCCGCAAATCCTTCACCGATTTGATTTTTGAATTCTCCGGCACGGCCAGCACCCACCGCGCCGGCTGCCGCGTCGCCTTGCTGAACAGAAACTCGCCGACCTCGTGCACGCGGGAGCCGTTCTCGACAATCCAGTCGTAGCCCGTGATGCCGCAATCCAGATAGCCGTGCTCGACGTAGCGGCTGATTTCCTGCGCGCGAATCAGCCGGATTTCCAGTTCATCGTCGTCCACGTACGGCACGTAGGAACGGCTGCTGACAGAAATGTTGAACCCGGCCTTGGCCATCTTTTGGATGGTGGCTTCCTGCAAACTGCCCTTCGGCAGACCAAATCGTAATTTCTTGCTCATTTCAAATGCGACAAGATCAATCTGCCAAGTCCGGCACGAGAACGCCACTTTCTTCTTTTTGCTTTCAAGACACCGATTACACTGATTCTCACGGACTTTGATTTCTTAATCCGTGTTAATCTGTGAAATCCGTGTCTAATTCTTTTTCCAAACCACCCGTCGTCCCACAACCGAAATTTCCCCGCGCGCAATCGCCGCCACACATTGGGGATAAAGCTCGTGTTCCGCCCCGTGAATCCTCTGAATCAAACTGTCGGGCGTGTCGTTATCCAGCACGGGCACGGTTTGCTGGCCAATGATGGGGCCGGCATCCACGCCCGCGTCCACAAAATGCACCGTGCAACCCGTCACCTTCACGCCGTGATCCAGCGCCTGTTTCCAGGCTTCCAAACCCGGAAACGACGGCAACAGTGACGGATGAATGTTCACGATGCGGCCTTCAAACGCGCGAAGGAAATCGCCCTTCAACACCCGCATGAAACCCGCGAGCACCACCAAATCCACCCTGGCTTCCTGTAACGCGCTCACAAACGCCCGCTCCGCGTCCTCGTCCAGCTTGGTGCGGAATTTCCCCGGCGGAATAAATTGGGCCGGCATCTTTCGGTCGCGCGCATGCGCCACAATCCCTGCGCCTTCGACATCACTCAAAACCAGCGCAACCTGTGCCGGAATTTTCCCCGCTGCGCAGGCCTCGGCCAGGGCGACATAATTCGAGCCTTTGCCGGAACCGAGAATGCCGAGCCGAAATGAATTGTTCATCGCAATTGGAATAGCAGAGCAAACCTCCAAAACAAGAGAAAAGGCGGTGGTGGCACAGTTTACAGTTTCCGTGAGGCGAGCGTTCTCGCGAGCCGCCGGCGCTTCGCTTTGGGGCGCCTGGGCCGGCTCGTCGGCAGCCTCGCCCCGCCTCACCGAAACCGGGATCTCATTCGCAAAGATGACTGGCGCAATAGGACGCTCTCAGTGGCCGCTGCCCAGTGAGAGCCGATAAAACATCTGCGCATTGGTCGGCACCACCGTATAGGGTGAAACGGCCGGGTTTGTGACCCACGGTCCCAATACGTTGGTGGCCACCAGCAGGCTTCCAGCGGTCCAGTTTAAAACCGGATTGGCAACGCCGGTTTGCATGTAAAGATAATTGGTCAATCCCCAGACACCCAAAGTGCTGCTGGTTCCCACGTACACCTTCCCATTCGCTATCGTCGGACAGTTCATCTTCACGTACGTCCCCACGCTGCCGCTCCACAGTAACTTTGGAAAATTCACCGCGTCATACGCCCGCAGATTGCTGTCGCTGCCAATTTCCCACAGGATGCCGGCGGTCGTGCCATTGGCCGAAAGTGAAAGCCCGCCGCAACGATCATTCGCGGAGAAAGACGCCGTCCCAAGCGGCGTGGTGATAATGTTGGTGCCGGTAAATTCAAAGGACTTGGTCTGACTGTTGCTGTGCAGGGCAAAAATATATTGCAGGCTCGGCCCCTGCCAGTACACCGGCGATTTGCCCACCGTATCGCCTCTCGACTCGGCCGCGAACACTTGCGTAAAGCCGCCCACGTGACCCATGTTGTTGATATCGGCCAGATACATATTACCGTCCTTGCCCATGCCGACGACATAGTGTGGAGGTAAAAGCACCGGTCCGCCGGAGCCAAGATCCACGTCACCATTGTTGAGGTCGGACCAGTTGCCCGGAGTGGCATAATCCTGCTCCGACAGGCTGCTATTCAACTTGATCATGGACTCGCCGAAGTTGGCCGTACCGTCAAAGGTTCCGTTGCCGGTCATGATGTAAATATTTCCATTCGTATCCACTGCCGGCGCCATACCGCCGGACCAAATGGCAGCCTGGCTGCCGGTGGGAGTTGTGTTAAAGGAATATACTTGAGAAAGATTCGTGGCATTGTAACCGAGCAGAAAGCCATGATAACTCCCATGGTCGCAGTGCGAGCCAAAGCCCACGTACACCACGCCATTGAGCAACAGCAGGCCCGGGCGCTGGTGTTCTACGCTGGCACTGAATTGAGCAGCGGCAATCGTTACCGGACCGCCGAATTTCTCGGCTCCGGTCGTAATATCCAGCGCGTGCAACTCGTGAGCCGGTCCGGCTGCCAGTTTCGTATCCACATAAAGCGTCCCGCTGCCTGAATCTATCACCGGCGTGCCGGTGATGCCGACCACCGGCGTCAAATCACCGCACGATATCGGCGAAGCGGACGGATTAAAGGGTGCCCCAAAATTGGTCTGCCAGTAAGTAATGCCCGGCGTGTCCGCATCAAACGCATAGACGCTGTTGTTCTCCGTGCAGACAAAAACCACATCGTGCGTCCCGCCGGATATGCCCAGGTTCTCAACGCAAAGGGGCTGGGCGTAGACCTGGCCATCCACGCTGTCGGTGAACAGCATGCCAAAGTTGGTTGAATTGACATTGGCGGGTGTCAGAATGGTCTCGGACGTGTTGGCGCCGGTTCGCGCCAGGTCGTTGTGCTGGGTGAGTACATCCACGGCCCGTGCCTGAGAGAACAATAATGCGACTGCAAGCAAAACGAATCCGCACCAGATGTTACCCCTCCTGTTAAAAAACTTCATTGAATTTTTTCGTTGTGGCAATCAATTTTGACACAAACTCGTATTCTTTTCAACCCATTTCCTCCTGAGAATGAATTAACGCCGTCAGTTGGATGATGTCTCCGTCCGGGGAAGGTTTGCCGAAACCGGTTTGAGCCGGATGTTTTTGAAACGCACTTTGGCTCCTTCGAGGGCTTCATGCTCGTCATCACTGATCCAGTCACGGACCTGCAGCCCGATGAAACCTTTCAACGTCATCGAATCGTGGATCTGAGCGCAGCGGACGCCGTTGAGATAAGTCTCGATTGAGTCGCCAACAGCCTCGATGCGGAGGTGGTTCCAATCATTGGTCCTGAAAATCTTCATACCCTGTCTTGAAAAATCGTCCAGGTCGCCCCCCAACGGACCAGGATAGAGCCACATCCGCCGCAGCTCATCGTAAATGCCGCCTGTCCACCAGCGCTGATCGTAAAGCGTGGCGGTCCACCAGCGATGAATTGGGCTTGGATCAATCAACACCAAATATCCATAGACATGTCCTGCGGGAATGGTCAGGGGCCGATCGTCCCACTTCCAGGGTGTCTCTTTCACAGCGTACTGGCTGCGAATCTGAACGCCCGAGAAAAGCGGATGATCCACCTTGAAATCCAGTTCGAAAATAAAATCGCCGTAATCCTTCTTTGTGCCGAGGACGCTGTTCGTGTCACTTTCCGAAACGACCTGGCCGACGATGCAGCCGTCGTCCACGTAGAATTTGTCGTTGCCGGCTTTTACCGTCCAACCTGAAAGGTTTTTGCCGTTGAATAGATTGATCCAGTGTTCTTTGGCAAAAAGCTGCGGGGCAAGGAACGAGAACGCGAGAAGAACCACCTGGAATTTTCGCATATCAAAAAGACCTCTCGCTCGCCTGTCCCAGGATCCCCGCGCCTTCGACCCCGCTCAAAACCGACGCGGCCTGCGCCGGGATTTTCCCGGCCGCACACGCCTCGGCCATGGCGACAACATTATAGCCCTGGCCGGAACCGGGAAAGCCGAGTCGGAACGGATGGTTCACGCGATTTGAATAACAAAGCGAACCCTCAAAGCAAGCGAGAAAAGGGGGTAGTGGTACAGTTTGGTGGGGCGAGGCTACTGACGAGCCGGCTCGCGAGGACGCTCAGTAGTGTCCAGCTATTAATCTATGAATCGGAAGGAGTTCTGGGAATGAGCATCGGCGAGTTTTTCTATTGTGGCACTGGGTTCGTCGGCAAGTAACTCTGCCAGAGAGCATTGCTCGAAGATATTGACGCTGATGATTTGTAAAATCTCGTTGAGACTTTTGTTCAAATTAGCCGTCTTCTTGACGATGGCCACCATCAGATAAGCGCAAATGGCAGACCAGATTTGACAGCGCACGGCGTTCTGGCTGCGGCCATAAAAACTGCGCACGCGCAGATGTTGTTTGATCCATTTGAAGAACAGCTCGACCTGCCAGCGCTGGCGATAGAGTTGGGCAATGGCGGTGGCCGGCAGGTCCATTTGGTTGGTCAACAACAGGAGGTGCATTTGGTTTTTGGCGTCATAAATGCGGAGGCGCCGTAGCGGTTCTGTATAGGATTGGGCCGACCAATCACTGGTGAGGCGGATGATTTGATCACAGCGCAGGCCGGTGCTTTTGTCCACGGGCTCAGAAGCCAGCACTCGGAAGGCCACATGGCGCATACAGCGGACCACGAACAGCGCCCCGGCTTGGTGCAGTCGATATAGGCGCACAAAATCCAGATAGCTGCGGTCCATGATGTAAAAAGCGCCGGGCAGTGCGGGCACCTGTTCCAAGGTCTTGCAGTCGGGGAAATGCGGTTCGGTTACCGCGGCCCAGGCCGGCAAATTACCCTGCAAAGACAGCAGCAAATGCAAGCGCACGGCCGCCTTTTGCGAACGGGCGTAGTAACCCCAGGGAAAGAGGTTCAGGCACAAGGCAATCACCGAGGAATCCAGAGCGAAGGCGACGTTGGGTAAATCCGGATCGGCCAGGTCGGCATGATAAAGCTGCGCGGCCCGACGCATCAGCACCTGCGCGAGCGCTTCAAACAAACGCCAGTCGCGATGGTGGTTGGCGTAAGCCAGATTGGTTCGCGAAAGCCGTCCGCGAAAACCCAGGTGGTAGAGCAAACGTGGCTTGGCCCGCAGGCAGGCAACAATGTCGCGCAAGCTTTCGCGGTAAGTCAGTTGTCCGAAACACAATGCCAGGAAATGATCGTACGCGGAGAGTCCGCGTGGAGGACGCCGACCGGGAAAACGTTCGACACAGCGAGAAAACTCCGCTGGGTATAATGCGGCCGTGATTTGGGAAAAGACCGTGGCAGGTGCTTGCATGGCCGCACGATGCCAGAAGACACTCCACAATCCTGAATGCTGTTGGCACCGCGGAAAATTACACGGAAGACTTCATGTCGATAACACGACCCAACCCCGGAAAACCCTTACGTCACGCCACTTTTGATCACCTCCAACTGAAATTAACTGGACACGAGTGCGAGGACGCTCACCCCACCGAAAGTCGCAAAATGTACCACTCCCGAAAGGGGGGGCAGGCCCATGAACACTTGCGGTGTGCTGCATCAGCCGACATCTTTGCGCGGTGCCGTTTGTGATTATGCAGCCGCTCGAAAGATGTCCGACGTTCGCAGAACTTCAGGCGCTGGCGGAACAGCATAACATCCGAATCCACGGCAACGAATTGGCCGGAGATTTCTGCCATCCCAACCCGGAACAACCGAAGGTAACCGGCCATTATGCCTTTGAGCCGAACGGGGACGTCTGTGGCGATTTTACCGGTCACGTCATGGGCACACTGGCCGGAAGTTTTGCGCTGACGACTGGAAAAGCCGAGATCACCGTCAGCGAAAGGCCACTCCTGCTGCCTGAGGCGCTTCTGAAGACATTGTTGTCCACGGCACTTAACGACTTCTGCGCCCGATTTAAAATGAGTTGAGGGTTGAAGGTTGAAGGTTGAGGGATAAAAACTCCCTGAATCCGCGTTCCTTTGTGATTATCCGTGGACCAACATTTGCGGTTCAGAAATCCAGTTGCAGGAGGAGTGAATGGACATACATTACTTCCAACAGCCATGGACCGACAGACGACAGGCGGTGGTCGTGAAAGTATTTTCGCCGATGCGTTCACCTTGATTGAACTGTTGGTGGTGATCGCGATTATTGCCATCCTCGCCGCGTTGTTGCTGCCCGCGTTGAGTGCCGCCAAAATTCATGCGCAGAGCGTCGTCTGTCAGAACAACCTGTATCAGCTTAACCTGTGTCTCCACCTTTATGTCACCGACAATCATGATTATTTCGTACCCAACAATTCCATCGCGGCGGCCGGCAATCCTGGCATGGGTCTTAGCACCGGATTGTCCTGGCTCCCCGACCTGAATGCCGTCACGGAAATTGACCCGTCCAACATCATCAACGGCCTGTTGTTTCAATACAACCGGTCGCTGCCTATATATCATTGCCCGGCGGATCGGTCCACTTTGGAAACGGCCGGCGGGCAACCTTACCCGCATTTGCGCTGGCGCAGTTATAACATGAGCCAGTCCGTCAATGGCGATTCGGATGCCAATCCCTTGTATTCCCTCGAGTCCCTGCCTGCCTATGAAAAATACACGGAAGTCCGTCACCCCAGCCGCATTTTTGTATTTATTGACGAAAGTTCGGACACAATGGAAGACGCTGAATTTGGCTGCCCTCCGATCGGGTCTTGGGACGATGGTTATTGGTGGGACATGCCCTCCGACCGGCATATGCAAAGTGCCAACCTTTCCTTCGTAGATGGTCATGTCGACCATTGGAAATGGAAAGTACCGAAAACATTTCGTAGCTGGGTTGGTGCGGTCACGCCCGAAGAGATGCCTGACTACCGGCGCGTCCAAAATGCCATGAAACAACCTTACGATGATTAACGGCCTGGGAACCGCGCGCGGATTCGCGCATCAAAAAAATTAATGTCGGCGTGAATTTTATCAATTCACGCCTTTGACGGGATGGGTTTAGCATCGTGACATGAAAACTTTGAAGCCGTCACTGAAGATTCTCGCCAGTTCGGCACTGTTCCGGATCGGCGCCGCAGGTGCGCTGATTTCGTTTTTGGCCTATTACCTTTTATGGTCGGGTAACCTCACCCCGGTGGCACGCCTTGCCGATGCCCTTCACGCCGGTTTGTATGTGTTCCCCATTTTGGCCTTCATGCTTTTAGTCAGCCTTGGTCTTGCCATCGGCGGTTTGATGATCGGGATAGGCCGGCTTTGTCGGAAGCGGATTGAGAAGACAACAACAAATACACCGGAGCACTCAAAATGAATTCCATCCTGAACTGGCTGTTCCGCATCATCTTGGCGGTGGTGCTGCTTTGTGCCACCGCGTTTTGCGCATTTGGTTTTCTGGCGTCTTTCGAGCCGGGCAACGGATGGCAATGGAAGGCGGGTTACGGGGCACTCGTCTGCGGCGGACTGGGCGGAGCGGTCGCAGTGTTGCGCCGGACCCAGGCGTCAACACTGGGAGCCTTGGCGCTGTTTGCCCTTACCATGCTTTGTGTCCTCGGGTTTATGGAATCTTACCTCTCATCGGTGGGACAGGTGGGTTTTGGAGCCCTTGGTTGCGTCTGTCTAACCGGCGGGGTCGCATTGTTGGGACGAGGAGGAAAAAGAGAAAGGCCGGACAACGGGTCCGGCCTTACACACGGTGACACCTGAGAACTGGTGTCTAAATCTGTAACCACCATACACCCGATCCCCGGCCCGTCATGTCACCAATACTGGTGATGCGCGTCCACAGACGTTACTAGTTTATGGACAGGTACATAGCTAACTTTGGCCCTGTGCCACTCATAAATGGGAGGAAGGATGATGGTCCTTGTTTAACCACAAATCGCATAGCAATCGCAAAGATGAAACATTTAAACGTCTTTGCGCTCCTTGCGACAAAAGATTTCGCATGATTCGTGCATCTTTGTCATCTGTGCTCATCCACGGCTGAAATCCATTAATTCGCCGGATCGTACACCACGCCCATAAACAGGACGGACCGGGTTTGGCTGTCTGATTTCATTTAACGGCCAGCGTCGAATTGTCATCACACGCCGCCAAACCGCCGGTGACGGCGGGTATATTCCTCCAGCGCTTCAAAAAATTGCGGCTTGCGGAAGTCCGGCCAGTACGTGGGCGTGATGACCAGCTCGGAATAGGAAATCTGCCAGAGCAGGAAATTGCTCACGCGCATCTCGCCGCTCGTGCGAATCAGCAAATCCGGATCGGGAAAGTTCCGCGTCCAAAGATGCTGTGAAATGACATCTTCATTGATGTCGGCGGGTTCGAGCTTTCCCTTCTTCGTCTCCTCGGCAATGCGCCGGACGGCATCCACGATTTCAATGCGGCTGCCGTAACTCAACGCCATGATCAGCGTGAGACCGTTGTTTTTGGAAAGGGTCTGGATGGATTTCCGGAGATGCTCCTGCACATTTTCCGGCAACCGCCAGATTTGCCCGATGACCTCGAGTCGCACGTTGTTTTTGTTTAACTCGGAGGTTTCGGTCTTAAGATAGTGGACAAGATATTTCATCAGCGCATCCACCTCGTCCTTGGGACGATTCCAATTTTCCGCTGAAAAGGCGTAAAGGGTGAGGTACTTGACGCCGAGTTCGCCGGAAGCGCGGATGATGATGCGGGCAGATTCGGCGCCCTGCCGATGGCCTTCGATCCGCGGCAGGCCGCGCTGTTTCGCCCACCGCCCGTTGCCATCCATGATAATGGCCACATGCTTTGGCAGGGAGGCTTTGGCTTCGGGGCTTAAATGCGGAGCGGAACTCATTCAGCCGCAGATTACGCAGCCCGGCTCGCCGTGGCAAGGCGAAGGCAGAAGGTGGTCCGACCGATCTCTACGCCGATGTTTGTGTCTTTGAAGTTCTCGCACGCCACGAGCCAAGGAATGCGACGACGCCTGCGGCGAGCAGAACCCAACTGGCCGGTTCCGGCACGGGATCCACGGCAACATAAATCGGCTGCGAAAAAACAAAAAAAACACCGTCCAGGAGGGTATTGATCAGATGCCCGGTGGAATCGTATTCCATGATATAGAAATTGCCCCCGCTCCCGCCGGAATTTGCCACGTAAAGGTCGCCGCTGCCGTTAAAGGCCAGGTCGTTCGGCAGGTTCACGCCCGGAGCGAAAGATGCATTGATCAAATTGCCGGTGGGCCCGAATTCGGAGACGCTGCCGCCGCCGTAGGTGCTGCCGCGGTTCGCCACATAGAGGTTGCCGCCACCGTCAAACGCCAGGCCCTGGGGGTTGTTCAAACCCGAAGCAAAGGCCGCGTTAATCAGATTTCCGCTCGAATCGTATTCCGACACCGTATTGTTGACGGAATTAGCCACATAAAGATTGCCGCTGTGATCAAACGCCAGATCCTCCGGACCGTTCAAGCCCGAGATGAACGCCGGGTGGAGGAGGTTGCCGGAGGAGTCGAATTCCGACACCGTGCCGCTGCCGTTGTTCGCCACGTAAAGGTTGCCGCTGCTGTCGAATGCCAGGCCCTGAGGGTTGCTCAAACCCGAAGCGAACGACGCATTGATCAGGTTCCCGCTGGAACCGAATTCTGAAACCACTGTGCCATTGGCGACATAAAGATCACCGCTGCCGTCAAAGGCCACCGCGCCCGGGGCGCTCAAAGCCGGCGTGAAAGACGGATTGATCTGATTGCCGCTCGGGTCGTATTCCGCCACCGCGCCGTTGCCGACGCCACCAACGCCTGGATTCGACACAAAGACGTTCTGGGCACGGGCCGCAGGGCTGATAAAGCCGGCGAGAGTGAGTACGGTCAAAAGAGGCAATGGTTTTAAGCTTTTCATAGGTTGCTTTTGATTACGACGACCAGCCGCATAAGGTGCTGCCTTCGGGGTCGTCTGGGTCATGATTCTAAATAATCATCAAAAGGAAGTCAATTAATATCTGCCACAGATCGCGCGAAGGACGCAGAATTTCCAGATCAGACGGTCATGGGCTTCGGCAAGAAGGCTTTGGCTTCGGGGCTTAAATGCTGAACGGAACTCATTCAGCCGCAGATTACGCAGCTTGTCGCGCCGTAGCAATCTGCGTAATCGGCGGATGGTTTTGCGTTTAAACAAAAATCGTCTGTTCCCGCGCCGGGCCGACGGAGGCGATGAACAATTTTGCGCCGCTCAATTCGGCGATCGCCTTCAAGTAAGCCCGCGCTTTCGGTGGCAATAGTTTCCAGGAACGCGCCTGGTCGGTCGGCGTTCGCCAGCCGGAAAATTCGACATAAACCGGTTCGCATTCAGCCAGCAATTGCGCGTCGTTCGGCACAAAGTCGTAGCGCGTCTTGCCGCGGCGATAAGCCACACAAACCTTGATGGTTTCCACACTGTCGAGGCCGTCGAGATTGGTGACCGCCAGATCGTCAATGCCATTGACCATCGTGGCGTGGCGTGTGGCGACGGAATCGAACCAGCCGCAGCGACGCGGGCGGCCGGTGGTCGCGCCAAATTCACGGCCCATCCCGTGCAACAAATCGGAAATCTCCGTGTTCTCCGTCGGCAGCGGCCCTTCCCCCACCCTGGTCGTGTAGGCTTTCATCACACCGACGACGCGATCCATGCGATTCGGCGGCACGCCGGAACCGGTGCAGGCGCCGCCCGCCGTCGTGCTGGACGACGTGACAAAGGGATACGTGCCGTGATCAATGTCCAGAAACGTCCCTTGCGCGCCTTCAAACAAAATATCGCGGCCGCGTTGCATCGCCTCGTGCAGCAACACGACCGTATTGGCGACGAACGGCTTCAAATAATTTCCGGCGGCGCGGTATTCGGCGAGAACCGTTTTGAACGAGAGCGGTTTCGCTCCCAGGGCGCGCAACACTTCATTGTTTTCGCTGATTCGCAAACGAAGTTTGCTCTCCATCCGTTCCGGGTGAACCAGGTCAATCATGCGCAAGCCGACGCGGGCAGCCTTGTCGCCGTAAGCCGGGCCAATGCCGCGTTTGGTCGTCCCGATTTTATTTTTGCCCTTGAGCACTTCCCGCTGTGCGTCCAGCTCGCGATGATACGGCAGGACCACATGCGCGGTCTCACTCACCACCAGATTGTCGCCAACCTTGATGCCGAGTTTTCGCAGTCCCCGAATTTCTTCGACGAGACTGACCGGATCCACGACCACGCCATTGCCGATGACGCACAGCTTGCCCTGGCGGAGTATGCCGGAAGGCACCAGATGCAGGATGTATTTTTTCTTTCCGATGAAGACGGTGTGACCGGCGTTGTTGCCGCCGGCGTAACGGACGACGATGTCCGCCTTCTCCGTCAGTACGTCAATGATTTTGCCTTTGCCTTCGTCGCCCCACTGGGCGCCCACCAGAATTGTGTTTGCCATAAATTATTTCCCCCGGACAGGGCGCGGTGTCTCCACCACGCGACCTTTCAACAATAAAAATCCCCGAACGTGAATTCGGGGCAAAGCGGGGTGTCTTTGCCGGTTGAAAATAAAAAAGTGTCCTGCCGGTGTCAATCCCGCAAAGTAAATTCAGTGCTGCGAATTCAGAGGCAAACTGTTATCCCTTGGCGCGGCTCTAATCCATGCGATGAAAAATTTGAAACTCTGGTTTTGCGCGGCAGTCCTGTTGCTGGCGGTCTTTCAGTTTTCAGAAAATACGGCGGACCCGGATTTATGGGGGCACGTCGTTTTCGGCCAGCACATGCTGCAAAGCCGCTCCATTCCGAAGGTGGACATCTATTCCTGGACCGCCAACGGCCAGCCCTGGATCAATCACGAGTGGGTGGCGGAAATCATCCTGGCGTTGTTTTACACGGCCTGGGGCGGCTCGGGAATTTTACTCCTGAAAATGGCCGTTGGGCTGGCGGCCTTTGCCGTGTGCCTGCGCCTCGGCGCACAAAGCCTGTCGTGGCCGGCCCGATTCGTGGCGTGGGGATTTGCCGCCCTGGCCGTGGTGGAAATTTCTTATGGATTTGCCCCTCGGCCACAGATTTTTACCGCCCTGTTCATATCCCTGGAACTGCTGCTGTTGCACCAAATCCATTCCGGAAAGCGGCTTTGGGCGCTGGCCTTGCCGGTTTTGTTCCTGGTTTGGGTCAATACCCACGGCGGCGTCCTGGCGGGATTTGGGTTGCTGGGTCTGGCGGCGGGAACCACCACCATCCAACTGGTTTGGGAAAAAATTCGGAAAGCGCCGGGCCGGATTTCCTCCAGCGAATCTGCCGATCCGCACCCGTTAAAGACCCTCTTGAGTTTATGGCTGGCGGTCATTGCCGCCGGCGCCGCGCTGCACGGCAATCCCTGGGGACCAAAGCTGATCCAGTGGCTCATCGGCAGCGTCCTTTGGCTGCGACCGCAAATTGCCGAATGGAATCCCACGCCGCTGAATTGGGACCATGCCGCTTTTTTCATCGTGCTGGCATTGGTTGTCTTTAGTTGGGCGTTTACGCGACAGCAGCGCGCCTGGTGGGAACTGGCGGTGTGCGCTGCGTTCGCTCTGCTGGGCCTTCGTGCCATCAGAAATACGCCGCTGTTCTGCCTGGTGGCGCTGGCATTGGCGCCACCGCATCTGGCCAGCGCCCTCGCCCGATTCCGGCGGCATTTTGAGCATCTGGAAGAACTCGGCCGCGGGGATGGTTTTCAAAAAATCGCCACTATTCTGCTTGCCGTGATCTCCGTCGGCATCGGCGCTGCCACCTTCACGCTGCACAAGGAACATCCCTTGACGATGGAGGTTCCGCGCTCCCAATATCCCATCGGCGCCGTTGACTTTTTACGGGAACACCGATTGCACGGGCGGACGCTGGCCTTTTTCGACTGGGGAGAGATGCAAATCTTCCGCCTTCCGGGCTGCCCGCCATCCATGGACGGCCGGCTGGACACCTGTTACTCGCGCGAACTGATTGCCGCCCACTGGAAGTTTTACAACGACGAGCCGTTTGACAAAAAAGTTCTCGACGTGGACCAGGCCGACCTGGCCTTGCTGCCGGCTAATCTGGCGGGCACGGCGGCATTGGCTCATCGGTCAGGTTGGACGGTAATTTATGAAGACAATCTGGCAATGATTTTGGTGCGGAACGCGGAGCGTTTTCCGGAATTGGGAGCACTGTCACTTCCCGTGGTTGGGCCAAAGTCTGCGGTTGAGGGCCGCGCGCCGTTTCCCAACCACAGCGCCCGGCGGGCAACGGAGTAAATGACAATTGAACTTCAGGCGCCGGCGAAAAAATTATACTTCACAATGCAACGCAGGGCGCTGACACCGTCCTGCCATCCCACTTTTTTTCCTTCGGCGTAGGTCCGTCCGTAATAAGAAATCGCCACCTCGTAAATCCGCACCTTCAATCGGCTCACCTTGGCGACGATCTCCGGTTCAAAGCCAAAACGGTTTTCCTCAATCCGGATTTTCTGGATGACCTCCCGCCGGAAGGCTTTGAAGCCGGCCTCCATGTCCGTCAGGTTCAGATTGGTGGCCATGTTGGAGAACGTGGTCAACATCCGGTTGCCGAGCGAATGCCAGAAATAAAGCACACGATGAGCACTGGAACCCGTGAACCTCGACCCGAAAACGACATCGGCCTTGCCGGCGAGGATGGGATTAATCAGAAGCGAATACTCCCCCGGATCGTATTCGAGGTCGGCATCCTGGACCACCACCAACGGCGCGGTGACCTGGGCAAAGCCGGTTCGCAACGCCGCGCCTTTGCCCTGGTTAATCTCATGACGAAAAAGTTTTATTCGCCCGTCTGCCCTGGCCAACGGCTGCAAGACCGCCCCGGTGCCGTCATTTGACCCGTCATCCACGACAATCAATTCCCTCACCTGCGGCTGGGCCAGCACCGTTTTGACAACGTCGGCGACGGTCGCAGCTTCATTATACACAGGTATCAACACGGCCAGACACGGCGAAGCCATGGGTTGTGTGGAAGCATCAATCATGCTGACAAAGCTTGCGATTCAAACGTTGCGGGAGATTTCTATGGAATTTCCCCAAGGTCAATGCAAATCAAACTATTGTCCTGCCGGGGGACGTAATCTGACACCCGCACCCAAAATTCATTGGCCGGCGGTAGAATCGTTGCGCTGGCGTCCTCGCCGGCGGGTAAAACCGGCGTCCCGCGTATAGCGGCGTGGCCGCCACGCGGCTTTACGCCGCCGCGTGTTTTTGGTTCGCGCACCGGGACGGTGCTTGAACTCGCAGCCGAGACGGCCGCATTACGGTGCGGATGTCAAATTACGTCCCCCGGCCGGGTTGTGCGGAGCGAGGCAAATGGAGACGACAGGACATCATTCCCCAAAAATGATTCACACCTTAAGAGAAACGCAGGAAAACTTCATGGTTTTACCCGCATATTCATGCTTTACATCACCTGCAGTTGCTCATTGAGTTGCGCCCAATCCGTTGCATATACTGTGAAACGCAAACCGGCAATATGCGTCAAAGCATTAACCCAAAATCCCAAATGCCATGAACAGAATTCTACCAAAACCGCGATACCTGCTTGCCACGGCCCTCGTTGGCTGGCTGGCAATTACCTCTTGCGTCGTCGCCAAGGCAGACCCGTCCAATTTAAGCACCCGCAAATCCCCCGACTGGCTTCGGAGTGCGGTCGTCTATGAAATCTTTCCCCGAAACTTCTCCCAGGAAGGAAACCTCAATGCCATTACGGCCCGAATGGATGAATTGAAGGATCTGGGTGTGGACATTCTCTGGCTCATGCCGATCCAGCCGATTGGCGAAAAGATGAAAAAAGGCACCATTGGAAGCCCCTTCGCGGTGCGTGATTTCTATGCCATCAACCCCGACTATGGCACCACCAACGATTTCAAGCGGTTGGTCGCGGAAGCCCACAAGCGCGGCATGAAAGTGGTTTTGGACGTTGTGGCAGGCCAAACCTCCTGGGATAGCGTGCTGATGGAACATCCGGAGTTTTATCTGCATGGTACGAATGGCGCAATCATCCCGCCCGACCCCGCCTGGATGGATGTGGCCGGGCTGAATTATGCGAATCCAGATGTTCGCCGTTACATGATTGATATGATGAAATACTGGCTGGGGGACTTCGGCGTGGACGGGTTTCGCTGTGACGTGGCTCCTAATGTACCCCTGGACTTTTGGGAGGCGGCCCGGACTGAACTGGAAAAGGTCAATCCTCAAGTCATCATTCTCGCTGACGCGGGCAACAACCCGGCCCTGCTTTCCAAGGCCTTCGACCTGGATTCCTCGTGGGGCATGATCAGCATGCTGAACAATGTTATTTGCACCGGACTGCCCGCCAATTATGTGAAGGACGAATGGCAAATCGAGTACCAGCGGTTCCCCAAAGACGCGTTGCACTTGCGATTTACCGATAACCACGAGGAAGTCCGGGCGGTGGTGCGTTACGGCGTGGATGGCGCGCTGGCGGCCCAGGTCTTGATGTTGACGCTCGACGGCGTGCCGCTTTTTTACAACGGGATGGAAGTCGGTGATGCCACCGAGTCCGCCGATCCGGCCTTGTTCGAAAAAATGCCGGTGTTCTGGCATCCCGGCGGCCGCCCTCCCCTGCGCGACATCTATCGGGACCTGATCAAACTTCGCAAGCAAAACGCCGCGTTCTACAATGGAGAGGTTGCCTGGCCTGATAACACGGCCCCGGCACAAGTCGTCAGTATCCTCCGGCAGGATGCGAACGATGAGTTCCTTATTTTAATCAACCTTTCCGGTTGCAAGGTGACCGGGTCGGTTCAACTGCCCAATGCGGAAGATTTTGAACCGGTAAAAATCAGCGGCAACCCCGTCCCGGTGGACACCCATCTCCCTGACTTTAACCTCAACGGTTACAGTTGGTGCATTTATCATCGGGCCGCTCCCAAATAAAACAGCAGGCGGCCTTGCTCCCTGCTCCGTTTAAGCGGCAGCAGCAACTGCCGTGTCCGGTCGCAAACTGGCGGTGTCTTGTAACCAAAGTTCGAACCTTCTTTCAAGAAAATCCGGTCGTTTAGGGTACCAGCGCAGGACGCGGAAGTTGGCATGGATGCATCAAAAACCGGATCAGGACGGCGGCGTTGGACTTCTAAACAGCGGCGACGGTTGGAACGTCTGGCTCGTAGCGCCTTTGTCTCAGTATTCGCCGCCGTCTAATGCACATTTTTAGTTGCATTTATCTTTGCCGAGGCGTAAAATCGGCACCGCTCGAAGAACGCCGTTTTACGGGACAGATCAGATTTTCAACTCATTACGAAAACTCGATCCTACTATTTGTTTAGCGTGCTGGCAATTCTCGTCGGCATCAACCAAGCCGCCGCGCAAAGCGCGGTATGTGCCTCAGGCACTACCTTGCCAGGAGTTGACGTTTCCCATTACAACGGATCCATCACTTGGTCCAACGTGAAAGCGGCAGGCATAGTCTTCTCTTACGCCGAGGCAACCGACGGGACAACATATACTGACCCTGATTTTAGCGCAAACTGGCCGGGCATGAAGGCGGCCGGAATCTTCCGCGGTGCCTATGCGGTTTTTGAGCCGAATACAGATCCCACAATGCAGGCGGACTATTTTATAACTGCAATGGGCACGCTACAGCCGGGCGATCTCCCCCCCATGCTGGAGGTGGACGTCACCGATAGTCAGTCCGCCGCCACGATCGCAGCCTACCTAGCCACTTGGGTCAATCGCGTTCAGGCAGCCACCGGTCGGGTTCCCATCATCTATACCGCAAAAGGGTTCTGGAATGGCTCGGTGGGGAGCACGAATTTTTCGGCCTATCCGCTATGGATTGCAGACTGGGGGGTTACCTGTCCCAATCTGGCGGAAGGCTGGACAAACTGGGCAATTTGGCAATACTCGGATACCGGCACCGTTTCGGGGATCCCCAGCGCGGGCGCGGTGGTTTTGGACGAATTCAATGGCTCAATGAATGATCTGCTGGCGCTAGCAAATGAGCCAAGCCTTAACATTGCTCCGGATGGCACCAACGAAATTTCTGTGACTTGGTCCACGTTTGCAATTGGCTTTGGGCTTCAGCAAAACTCGACTTTGGGCACGACCAATTGGGTAACCGTGACCAACACCCCCAGCGTCGTCAGCAACCAGGAACAGGTGATTCTTGGAACGTCAACCAATCACGTCTATTTGCGGCTTTTCCATCACTAAACACTGGTATCGCAGGGCGAAGGCAGCGCCCACTAAACCCTGTAAGACCGTTACCAATGGCCCAACAGCCGTAATTAAGTCCCGATCCCAATGTGACCGGTATTCTCCCCTTTCCAGACCGGAACTGTTGATACGAGCCGATATCTGATACCCCAATAGGTGTCCGGTGACAGCATGCGACGCTTCGTGAAGCGCGAAAGTGGCGGCTACGATTACCAAAATCCCCGCGGCTGACAAAAACCGCTTCATAGTCAGTTATGTCTCCAGTCGCACGACGAGACGCCTAACGTTCCAAAGAAGGCATGAGTTGAGGGAGTTGGCGCGATGGGCGACAACTATTAATGACAGATAAACAATCAACCTCAATCATGCCTATGAAAACAACTACG
>Ga0209517_10000720_pt1 | contig 54862 bp, 51 predicted proteins | sample PeaSoiMetSII2010_FD_187695 | JGI IMG/M metagenome (GOLD analysis project Ga0209517, IMG submission 187695) | Peat soil microbial communities from Weissenstadt, Germany - SII-2010 (SPAdes) (version 2) | ecosystem: Environmental > Terrestrial > Soil > Wetlands > Peat | place: Germany...
AAATCCTCTCCAAGAAGACGGGCCTGGATGCAAGCACCACATCGGGGTCTCACGGAGAGGAGCGGAGAAGTGTTTGTTCTTGACATCCTCTCTCATAGGATGAGTGTAATCAGGATGTTACGAAAGCAACCCAATATTGAGCGGTCTGACTGGAGTTTGCCGATGATCTTGGGGCGTATACTGTCGTCGTGAAACGATGGCCCAAAAGAACGTGGCAGCACATCGCAACCGTCGTCGTTGTGTCGATGCAGCTCATCGCACTCGTCATTATTATGTCGATCATTCTGTGGCCGGGCCAATTTGCCCACTGGTTATGGTCTCTGAGGCCACAGGAAGTGTGGCCGGCTCTTTTTTTGTCGCAGTACTGCCTTTGCTGCTTTGGCTGCTCTCGAATCACTTTTCGAATGATGACATTCGGGAGGAACGGAAATGGAAAAAGTAGCCGGAATCGGAGGGTTGTTCTTCCGAGCTCATGATCCCAAAGCGTTGGGGAACTGGTACCTGCAACACCTGGGGATCGCGCTCACACCAACGAGCGAGGGCGGAGCCGTTTGGCAGCAAGAGGCCGGACCGACCGTGTTCAGTCCCTTTCCCGAAAAGACTGGCTATTTCGGGGATCCTACCAAGGTCTGGATGGTGAACTTTCGAGTGCATGACCTCGACAAAATGGTAGCCCAGCTGCGAACGGCAGGAATTGAGGTCAAAGAGCCGGAATCTTATCCCAACATTGGGCGCTTCGCTCGTCTGCATGACCCGGAGGGAAATCCCATCGAATTGTGGCAGTCTGCATAATTCGGCGCTCCACATTAGGTGCTTTCCACGGGGACTCTTGGCGGATCACGAGCAAGTCGGAAGTCAATTGACGAGAACAGCCGATAGCACTTAAAAGCCCCTGCCAAACATCTGCCTGACACCCCCGGGTCGTTACTCCGGGAGTGACAGCAGCGCACAACTGGTATAGAACAGGATCAGCCCGCACGATGCTCGACTTCAACCGCTTCGAGATTCTCACGTTCGACTGCTACGGCACGCTGATTGACTGGGAGAAGGGAATTCTCTCGGCGCTCAACCGCATTCTCTCGGCGCATGGGAAGAAGAGTGACAAGGCCGAGTTGCTAAGACTCTACGGAGATTTTGAGCAGCGGGAGGAGGAAGGGCCGTTTCGCCCGTATCGGGCAGTTCTGGAGTCGGTGGCCGGCCAGTTCGGCGCCCAGTATGGATTTGCGGCAACGGCGGCGGAGATGCGATCTTTGCCGGATTCTTTGCCGAACTGGAAGCCGTGGCCGGATACGGTGGCGGCGCTCCGCCGGCTCAAGACCCGCTTTCGCCTGGCGATTCTTTCCAACGTCGATGACGATCTGTTTGCCGCGACACGCCCGCAGCTCGGAGTCGAGTTTGATGAAGTGATCACAGCGCAGCAGGCGCAGGCGTATAAACCTTCCCTGAAGATCTTCGAGCTGGCGTTAAGCCAAATGAAGACGCCGGCACACCGGGTACTGCACGTGGGACAGAGTGTTTATCACGATGTGGTTCCGGCTCAGGCGCTAGGCCTGGCGACGGTGTGGGTAAATCGTCCGTCGTCGCGGCCGGGAGTGGGAGCGGTCAAGGCCGCCGAGGCCAGGGCTGATCTGATCGTGACAAGTCTGGCGGAACTCGCGGCAGCCGCCGTGGAAAAGTAGAAAGCGGGCAGGTCTGCAGGCTGGTTGGGGAAATCGCGGAAACTCAGAAATTTGCGGGAAGCTTGACGATTCTCTTCTGAATGGCCCACATCACTAACTCGGCCTTGTTGTGAAGGCCGAGCTTCCGCATCAGATTGAACTTGTGGGCGTCGACGGTCTTGACGCTGAGTCCGAGAATGGCTGCCGCCGAGCGCACGGTCTTGCCCTCGGCCAGAAGCTCCAGGACCTGCCGCTCGCGAGCGGTAAGGACTCTTCGCGGAGGTTCGGGCAAGGGCGGTGAATCCAGGCCGGTTCGTGGCATCTCGCGCACGATGGCCTTCTCGCGGGAAGAGGCACGCCGGATCATCTCCACTAACTCCTGGGCGGAAGTCTGACGCGGAGCGGAGTTCGTGCCCTCGGCCGGCGATGGCGGAACGGCACCGTCGTCTTCGCGCGCGGTGAGAAACACCACCTTGCTCTGAGGAGACGCGCGCAGAATCAGCTGCTCGACCTGATCGGCGGCGAGACCGAAAACCCTGGTATCGGTGACGACCACCTCGGGCCGGTGCTCGAGGGCGATCTGCAGCGCTTCGGCCACGCTGGCGGCCTCGGCCACGACTTCCAAGTCGGGTTCGTCTTCGAGCAATCGCCGCAGGCCCTGGCGCAGCAAGACATGGTCGTGCGCCAGAAGGCAGCGGATCCTGCTCCTGGCCAGCGACTTTTCCCGCCAAATCTGCGCTTGAGGGTACAAAAGCTGCTCCTTCAGTTAGAACTGGTTTCACTGACGGTCCTGCGCGCGGCGAGTGCCAAGCCCCCAGGGGCTAAAGCCCACCGTTTATGCGGCCCTTGGCGGCCCCCTTCGGCTCGCTGCGCTCGCTCAGGGCAGGCTAGAAGCTGAAGCCGGGCCCTACCCAAAACCCATTTCTGAAACCAGTTCCCTGTACTTTCGGCCAGACGAATCTCGCGCGATGAGGCGCGGGCCGGATTCGACCCGGACGAAGAGCGCCCAAAGATCAGGCCATTGTAACCCTTCCCGTGGCGTGGTGCGGGTCTTCACCTTTATTCGACTCGTGGGGGCATCTCGGCGGTGCGCGCCAGATCCCTCGGCCCGCCGGTGAAAGCGCGGGCCTTCGGGATGACGTCTTCACAGCGGCAAAATTCAAACTGAATCATCCCCCGGCTCCGGCTTGCTCCGATGACGGCGCGCATCGTTTACAATCTACCCTTCATGCTGCGCTACTTCACCGCGGGAGAGTCGCATGGCGAAGCGCTGGTCGCTTTTCTTTCCGGCATGCCAGCCGGATTGAGAGTGGACCAGGCTTTCGTCGACCGCGAACTCTGGCGCCGCCAGCAAGGCTACGGCCGCGGCGGGCGCATGAAAATCGAGCGCGACACGGCCCACATTCTCTCCGGGGTACGGCAGGGGATTACGATCGGATCGCCCATTTCCCTGCTGCTGGAAAACAAGGACTGGAAGAATTGGCAAGAGTCGCTGCCGGTGGGCGAGGGCGATCCAGCCAAGCACAAGCGGGTGGCTTCTCCGCGTCCCGGGCACGCCGACCTTGCCGGGGCGCTGAAATACAACTTTCCGGAAGCGCGCTACGTGCTGGAACGGGCCTCGGCGCGGGAATCGGCGGCGCGGGTTGGGATGGGCGCGATTGCCAAGCTTTTCCTGCGCGAACTCGGCATGGACGTGCTCAGCCACGTGGTCACGGTCGGCAGCGTCACTTTGGCTGAGCTGGTCTCGTGGGAAAAGATCCGCGCTCTCCGAGACCGCGATGCGGTTCTGCTCAACTGCGCGGACCCGGAAATTGAGCAGCAGATGAAGGAAGAAGTGGACAAGGTTCTGAAGAGCGGCGATTCGCTGGGAGGAGTTTTCGAGGTGGTGGCGCACCAGGTTCCTCCGGGCCTGGGCACCTATGCACAGTGGGATGAACGGCTCGACGCCTTGCTCGCGGGCGCAGTGATGTCGCTGCAGGCCGTGAAGGCGGTCGAAATCGGCGCAGGAGTTGCGGCTGCATTCGCTACAGGCTCGACGGTGCATGATGAGATCGGGTATCGAGCGAAATCCGGTTTTACCGGCTTTTCCCGAACGCATAACAATGCCGGCGGAATCGAGGGGGGCGTTTCGAACGGGGAAGAAATCCGGGTGCGCGGTTACCTCAAGCCGATTTCGACGCTGCGCCGGCCGCTCGAGTCGGTTGATTTCTCGACCCGGGAACCGGTGAAGGCGGCCTATGAACGGTCGGATGTGTGCGTAGTTCCCGCCGCCGGGGTTGCGGCCGAGGCGATGGTTGCGCTGACTTTGGCGCGCTGCGCGCTGGAAAAGTTCGGCGGCGATTCCATGGCCGAGACGCTTAGAAATTTTCGCGGCTATGCGGAGCAGTTGAAAAATTACTGACGATCTAAATTCTGATGATCTATCCCATCGTAAAGTACGGCAATCCTGTTCTTGAGAAACCCGCCGAGACGGTAACGGTTTTCGATGAAGAATTGCAGAAACTCATTAACGACATGTTCGAGTCGATGTGGGCGGCGCAAGGGGTTGGCCTGGCGGCGCCGCAAATCGGCATCGGGCGGCGCATTGCCGTCATCGACGTCACGTTCAAAGAAGATCCCAAGGCGAAGCTGGTGCTGATCAACCCGGAAATCATTCACAGCGAAGGCCGCCACACGCAAAGCGAAGGATGCCTGAGCATCCCCGATTTCCGCGAGAATGTGACCCGGCCGAACCAAGTCACGGTGCGCGCCCAGGACGTTCACGGCAGGGTCTTCGAAAAGACCGGAGACGAGCTGGTGGCGCGCGCCCTGCTGCACGAAACCGATCATCTGAACGGCAAGCTGTACATGAGTCATCTCAGCGCGCTCAAGCGCGATCTGATGAAACGCAGGATCCGCAAGCTGATGAAAGCGGGAGAATGGTAGGGATTCGGTCGTATAGAGATCACAATCAACGGATCAGGTGTTGGGTGTCAGGTCGTAGGTGTTAGGACCGCAGACCCGAGTGTAGCGCCCCTGGCCCTTAAGGCCCGAGACCCAACACCTAAGACCTGATGCAATGACTCAAGCCCTCAGCCTCGTGTTCTGCGGCACTCCCCAATTTGCGGTGACGACGCTGGAAAAGCTGGTCGCGGCGGGATTCGGGGTGCGTCTGGTGGTGACTCAGCCGGACCGTCCGAAAGGACGCGGACTGGAGCTGGTTGCTTCGCCGGTTAAACAGTCGGCGTTGAAGCTCGGCCTTCCGATCAGCCAGCCGGAGCGTATCAAAACCAACGACGAATTCCGCGCGCAGCTTGGCGGCCTCAAACCAGATGGGATCGTGGTTGTCGGCTACGGACGCCTGATTCCGCAGTGGATGCTCGATCTGCCCGGGCTCGGCAACATCAACCTGCATGCGTCATTGCTGCCCAAGTATCGCGGGGCGGCTCCGATTCAGTGGGCCATCGCGCAAGGGGAGACGGTGACGGGGGTCACGACGATGCGGCTTGATGCCGGACTCGATACCGGCGACATCCTGCTGCAGAAAGAAGTTGCCATCACCACCGAAGACACGGCCGAGACTCTGGCGCCGCGCCTGGCCGCGATCGGCGCGGATCTGATGGTCGAGACGCTGCGCGGGCTGCAGGCGGGTGCGATTCGGCCGCGGGCGCAGGACAATTCGCAGGCGAGCCTGGCGCCGATTCTGCAGAAAGAGGACGGCTTGATCGATTTCTCGCGCTCGGCTGCCGAAATTTTCAATCGCGTGCGGGGCTTTCAACCGTGGCCCGGCGCGCACACCAGATTTCGCGGCAAGGGTCTGGAGATTCTGTGGGCTCGACCCGCGAGCGAGGTCATGCCTGCCGCCGAACTCCGAGTCCAAGCCGATCGGCTGCTGGTGGGCTGCGGACAAGGAAGTTCGCTCGAATTGCTGGAGTTGCAACTGGAAGGAAAGAAGCGCACGCCGGCGCGGGATTTCATTCACGGGTACCGGCTGCAGGCAGGGGAAAAGCTGGGTTAGGATTCGCGCAGGGGTTAAAGAGGCTGCGGAAAAAGTCCGCCATCGATCGGGGAGTGACCACCGGGGCTGAAGCCCGCATTGATTTCAAACCGCTTACGCGGCGCTGAAGCGCCGCTCTTCCACGGCGGCGCACGCATTCGCGATTCGTTCCGCAGCCTGTGAAGCCGGGACCTTTTGCGGGCCCACCTTGCGGACAGCCTTGGCAAGGCTCCGTGTATCGGACAGAGGCAATATTTTGGCCCTGCTTCCCCACCGCCCTCGTTTTGCCCGGCCCGCGAATCTCCGTGTGCTCAGTGGTTAAGTTCTTCTTCCCTGCGCCCGCAAGAGCCTACAATCTGGGTCGATGCCCGTCTCTCTCGCGCGCGCGGCTGCTTTCGACATTCTGCTCCGCGTCGAGCGCGAGTCTTCCTACACCTCCGAGTTGCTGCATTCCGCGGCATACGCGCCGCTATCGGGTCCCGACCACGCACTCGCGACCGAACTGGTGATGGGCGTTCTCCGCTGGCGTTCGCGGCTCGATGACGAGATCGCCGGCGCCTCGTCGCAGCCCTTGGCGAAGCTCGACCTCGAGATTCTCATCGCCTTGCGGTTGGCGGTTTACCAGTTGCGCTGGCTGGATCGGATTCCGCAACGGGCGGCGCTCTATGAGAGCGTCGAACTGGTGAAGCGCGCGCACAAGCGGTCGGCGGCCGGGTTTGTGAACGCGGTGCTGCGCAAGCTGTCTGCGGAGCCACAGAAGCATGAGATTCTTGCCGACGGCGAAAATGATTCACCGGAGACACTCGCCCGCTGGTTCGCACATCCGCGGTGGATGGTGGAGCACTGGGTGCGCGAGTACGGACTCACGGCCGCGCGGGAGATTTGCCGGCACAACCAATCCGTTCCCACGACGACCATACGACTGCGCACGCCTACGGCAGAGGAAGGTCTGCGGCGGGAGGGAATCGCGCTCGTGGCCGGAGGCCTGCTGGCATCGGCGCGCCGGGTCGCCACGGGAGCCATCCGCGAGACCCAGGCCTTCCGCAGAGGTGAAGTTGTCATTCAGGATGAGGGCTCGCAACTGGTAGCGGCTCTGGTGGGGCGTGTTCCGTCCGGGGGAGAGTCGAGAATTCTCGACTGCTGCGCCGCGCCCGGGGGCAAGACACTGGCTATCGCGGACCGTAATCCTGGGGTAATGATCACCGCGGTGGAACTTCATCCCCATCGCGCGCGGCTGCTGCGAAAGCTGCTGCAGGCATCGCAGGCGGGCGAGCGAATTCAGGTGGTGGTGGGAGACGCACGGAATCTCCCAACTTCCGCCGGCTTCGGTCGCGTTCTGGCGGACGTGCCGTGCTCGGGGACCGGCACGCTGGCGCGCAACCCTGAGATCAAGTGGCGGCTGGGAGCTGACAGCCTGGCTGAGTTGCAGGCGCGGCAGAGTGAGATTCTGCGGTCCGCGCTCGGCCTGGTTGCTCGCGGCGGGCGGCTGGTGTACTCCACTTGCTCACTGGAAAAAGAAGAGAATGAAGATGTGGTCGAGCAAGCATTGGCGGAGGAAAATTCATTCCGCCTGCTGGATTGCCGCGCCGAGCTCGAGCGCCTGCGAGCGGATGGAGAACTCACCTGGGCCGATGTTGGCTCGCTCGCGCGCGGGCCGTATCTGCGGACAATTCCGGGGTTACATCCGTGCGATGGATTCTTCGCGGCGATCCTGGAAAGAGACTAGAGCTGGTCCTTCAAATCCAGGTCAATGAGTGTAATGGGGATTTTACGTAAGCCATGTCAGCGGAACTTCAGGAGCTGCGCCAGCGTTCGACTGGCGTTCTCCTTTGTTGCTTGATCGGTCGTCTTCTCCCGCATTTCTAGTACGTATCGAACTGCGGTGTTCACGGTGGTTACAGGCGGAGTTTGAGTACCTTTGATCAGCCAAACGCGTGAACCTGTGGGCCTCTTCTCGACCAAAGTCTTTCCATCGGGACCATACATCATCAGATAGGAAGGAGCAGTGACGAGAGTGTATGAGAACGCAGTCTTGACGTAGCCGGTATTTTCAGGAGGAGGCGGAGTATAGCGGAGCTTAGCGTCAATGCTCCCAGCGTCCCAATACCCAACTACGATTTCTTTGGTGTTTCCATCAGAGCGCCCCTCATAGGCGGGACCCCACTCATTGCACACGACAAGAATCTTCTCGTTTGCCGGAAACGGCCTTGGTTCAGTGAAGAAGCCACCGGCAATGCGCCAGCCGTCTGGTGTTAAAAGCTGACCTTGTGTGGCCATGCGCCATATTTCGTCGACGACCCCTTCTGGCGTCCTCCCCTCAATACGCTCCTTAGGTGGCTGTGGTTTGGGGATGTTGGACAGCTCATCCCCCGAAGTTCTTACAAAGCGTCTGATTCGCCCCAACCAACGCTCAGGAGCGTAAGCCGACCAGAGCAGCACGCAGGCTACAACAAGGGAAACGAGACAAACCCCGCGTTTGAGGCGCAATCTCATGCCTTACGGTGAGAACAATCGTAACACTCGGAAGGCAACATGCATTCACAATTGACGTGACCAGGCAATAGCGCTCATTGACTGTCCCTTCCGTCGTCATCAGCCGAATCCGAGGAGGAAAACCCTCTCCTTAACGCACTTCAAAGCTGACAGTCGCGCCGGCGAAAATCTTCTGACCGGCTCCGGGAGACTGCGACACAATGATGCTTGCCGGGGAGGGTTGTAGGGGTGGGGTGGACGCAGCCGCGGGCGTTGGCGGAGCCGGCTGAACGTCAGGGCTGGCCTGCGGATTCGCTTCGTCCGCCGGAACCGCGGGCGGAGCGGCCACGCTGACCGTTCCCAACTTGAATCCCTCATCTTGCAGGGCGCGGTTGACGCTACCCAGCGTTTGCCCGATGAAACTGGGCATCACGAAGGCCTGCGGATCGGCTGGGGCGGTGACCAGCAAGTTGATCTTCGGGGCCAGCACCTGGGTCGCATTGGCGGGAGGACTCTGCGCCAGCACCTGATCGGGGGGAATGCCGGGGGCCTGCATGCCGGCCATGGAAGCCACATCCAGGCCGCGCCGGCGGATGTTCAGCTCAGCGGCGTGCTCGCTCTCTCCGGTCACATCGGGGATGGCCACACGGGTCGGGCCGAGACTCTGGGCGACGCGCACCTGCCAGCCGCGCCGGACTTTCGTTCCCGGGAGAGGCAGTTGCGACATGATTTTTCCCTCGGGAATCTGCGGACTGTAATACTGGCGCTCGATGGCCATCTGCAGGCCGAGTCCCGCGACCGCCCGCTCGGCTTCCAGCGGCGACAGGCCGACCAGCGGAGGCACGGCAACCTCCTGGCCATGAATGGCAAAGCGCATCGCGGTCAGCGCCGATACCATGGCTACGATCACCAGGACCAGCGCCAGCATGGTGAATCGGGCGGCGGACTTTATGTCGTGAAACGTGGTTAGAACGCGCATTGGGGAGAATTATAGCCGGTTGCATTGCGGGCAAAAGGACTGCGTCTTTGTCTTTTGTAATGATTTGTAACGTGTGAGGTGGCGGGTGCGCGGACAGTCAAGTTTTGGGACATCCGGCCGGGACTGGGTGCAATCTAACGAAGTGCGAGCGTTCTTGCTGTGAGGTGGAAGTGGTGCGTGATTCGGGATGACAGACGTGCTGCACCACTTCCTGTGAGGTGCGCCATGAGGTCCACGCGGGAGTATCATGTTGGCGTGCGGCGTTCAGTTCCGGCTCCGGTCGCGGTTTTCAGCCTGGTAGCAGTGCCGGTAGTTCTCGTCTTTTTCGTCTTTCTCCTTGGGGGCGCCTGGGCACAAGTGAATAATGGGACTTCTTCGGCGTCGGCTTCGTCCAGAGCTGGCCACGCGGGGAGCGCTCCGGCCTCTGCCCCGGCCTCGGCCCCGGCGGTTCATGTTCCCTTGCCCCCGCACAATGGCGGCGGATCCGGCGGCAATGGGTCGGGCCACGGAAACCACGGAGGCAATTCTTCGTCCCCGGGCGCGGGATCGGGCCTTGGCGATCACGGCCATCATCACTATGTGCAGTACGCGCCGACCGTGCTGTACGCAGTCCCGGTTCCTTACGCGGTGGACATCGCCGAGACGGACAATTATGACGACCCCAACGCGGATGCGGATGACGACGATCCGAATTACCAGGGCGGGCCGACCGTGTTCGACCGCCGGGGATCGGGCGAGGAGTCCTATGTGCCGCCGGTGGAGGACGTTTCCCAACCTCATGAGGCTCAGGCCGGGAACTACGATCGGGCTGCGCTGGAGCCGCAAGATCCGACGGTCCTCGTGTTTAAGGATGGTCACACAACGGAAGTTGGAAACTACGCCATTGTGGGTGCAATCCTTTTCGACCTGACGCTCGGACACCCGCGCAGGATCGCGCTGGCCGATCTCGACGTCAGTGCCACGTCCAAGCAGAATGACGATCGCGGCGTGATCTTCCAGTTGCCTACGGCGATGCAAGCCAATTAGGCGGAGCGATCACCGAATCGCCGCGTCTGATGGCGAATTTTTCGACTCGGATCAAGCCTCCAGTCGGCCTCAAGCCGGTCAACATCTGCCGCCGATTCAGCCCCGATTCATGCTATAATGAAACCAGCTTCCAGAGCATATAACATCCTGTAGAAACAATCAGTTACGAGATTTTCGGCAAGGCACCAAGAAGCCCAGTCGCGAACTGGAAAAGCGAAGGCTGAGGACCGAGAAAAAGGCTACGAGCGAACATGGCAGACGATCAGAATCCTGAACTTCCTTTGACACCTCCTCCGGGCAGCGAAGGCCCCGGCGCGCTGAACATTCAACCGGTCAACATTGAAGAAGAGATGCGGCGGTCGTATCTCGACTACGCGATGTCGGTGATCATCGGGCGGGCGCTGCCCGACGTGCGTGACGGATTGAAGCCGGTGCATCGGCGGATTCTTTACACGATGCAGCAGATGGGGCTTCTGCCCAACCGCGCCACGCGCAAGTGCGCCAGAATCGTCGGCGAGGTGATGGGCAAGTACCATCCTCACGGCAACCTGGCTGTGTACGACGCTCTGGTGCGCCTGGCGCAGGACTGGTCGATGCGCTACCCGCTGATTTTCGGGCAAGGGAATTTTGGCTCGATTGATGGCGACCCGCCGGCGGCGGATCGCTACACGGAAGCGAAGCTGGCGCAGGTGGCAACGCCGCTGCTTGAAGATCTCGACAAAGAGACGGTTGATTTTCATCCCAACTACGACGGCAGCGAAGTCGAACCCGATGTTCTTCCGGCGCGCATTCCGAATCTGCTGATCAACGGCTCGGATGGAATTGCGGTCGGCATGGCGACGAAGATTCCGCCGCACAACCTGACGGAGATTGTCGATGCCACGATTACGCTGATCAACAATCCCAACGCGCAACTCGCCGACATTCTGAAGTTCGTGCTAGGCCCCGACTTCCCGACTGCCGGCGTCATCCACGGGCGCGCCGGAATTTTTGAGGCCTACCGCACTGGCCGCGGCCGCTTCATGATGCGAGCCAGCGCCGCGATCGAGAACATCACCAAGGAGCGCCAGGCCATCATCGTCACCGAAATTCCCTACCAGGTGAATAAGGCGAAGCTGGTCGAGCGCATTGCGCAGCTGGTCAACGACAAGGACATTGAAGACATCTCCGACATCCGCGATGAAAGCGATCGCGACGGCATGCGCGTCGTGGTCGAACTCAAGCGCGGCGCCGAACCACAGATCGTTCTCAACCAGCTCTTCAAGCACACGCAGATGCAGGAGAGCTTCTCCATGATCCTGCTGGCGGTGGTCAATGGACAGCCGCGGGAAATGGGGCTGATTCAGGCGATCAAGTATTTCATCGAGCACCGGGTGGACGTGGTGCGGCGGCGCACCGCGTATTTGCTGGCCAAGGCGAAAGACCGCGAGCACATTCTCGAAGGCTACATCACCGCACTCGACCACCTCGACAACGTTATCGCCATCATTCGAGGAAGCGCTAACCGCGCCGATGCCCGCGAGAACCTGGTGCTTTACTTTGGCGGCAAGAAGATCGACATCAACACCACCGGCCGCGCTCCCAAGCTCGACCCGGAAAAGCCGTTCACCGCGAAGCAGGCCGACGCCATTCTCGAACTGCAGTTGCACCGGCTGACCCGACTCTCCATCGACGAAATCGCCAAGGAGTTGAAGGACGTGCGCGAGAACATTGCCGAGTACGAATCGATTCTCGCTTCGGAGAAAAAGTTGCGCGGCGTGATCATCAAAGAGCTGGAAGAAGTGAAGAAGCTTTACGGCGACGAGCGGCGGACGCGCATTGAAGACGAAGCAGCGGAAATCGTACTGGAAGACCTGATCGCCGACGAGCAGGTTGCGGTGACCGTGAGCCACTCCGGCTATTTGAAGCGCACGCCGATCTCCACCTATCGCATGCAGCGTCGCGGAGGCCAGGGGCGCACCGGCATGAAGACGCGCGATGAAGATTTCGTCGAGCATCTGTTCCTGGCTTCCACCCACGCCTACATTCTGATCCTCACCAACAACGGGCGGGTGTACTGGCTGAAGGTTTACGAAATTCCCGACGTCAGCGCTGCCGGCAAGGGCAAGCACATCAGCAACCTGGTTGGGCTGCAGCCCGGCGAAACGGTGAAGACCGTGGTCGCCGTGCGCAACCTGGAGGAAGAGAACAAGTACATCTTTTTTGCCACGCGCAACGGCCTGGTGAAAAAGTCGGAGCTGCGCGAGTTCATGCACGTGCGTTCGAACGGGATCAACGCCATCAACATCGAGAAGGACGACGAACTCGTGGCCGCCCGCGTCACCGACGGCAATCAGATCATTTTCCTGGCCTCGCATGAAGGCATGGCGGTGCGCTTCGACGAGAGCCACGTGCGTCCCATGGGCCGCGCCGCGTACGGGGTTTGGGGCATTGATCTGGAAGAGAAAGATTACCTTGTAGGCATGGCCACGACGACCAAGCCCAGCGCGGGAACTGGCGGTGTGGGCGCGGACTCGCCCGCGCCAGCCGCGACCGGCGATCAGCAGGCAGGGGCTTCAGCTCCCGAGGCTGCGGAGCCCACCGACGAAGCCGTCAAGGGCTCACTCATTCTCTCGGTCACGGAAAACGGATTCGGCAAGCGCACGCCCGCCGACTCGTACCGGCTCACCAACCGCGGCGGAAAAGGCGTGATCAACGTCAAGACCACCGAGCGCGTGGGCAAAGTGGTGGGCATTGCGCAGGTGGACGAGACTTCCCAGGTCATGCTGATCAGCCACTACGGCAAGATCATCCGCATGGATTCGACCACGATTCGCGAGTCGGGACGGGTCGCGCAGGGCGTGAGGTTGCTTCAAATGGAGCCGGGCGATCGCGTCGCCGCGGCGGTGGTGATTGCGCCGGAAGAAGAGACGAACGGCGGAAATGGGACGCTGATACAGTAGGGTGAACAGCGAGGTTTCAGGCGTCCCTCCGGGACGCGATTCTTGCGCGCTGCTGGTCACCCGGCGTTGAAACGCCGGGCTATTGTCAGATGTCCCTCCGGGACAAAGGCGGCGCGAGGCTGCTCCTAAGTTCCTAGGATTTCGGCGGGGCCTCCTGTAACCCTCACCCGTTGACCAGCGCCATCATGTGCTCGGGATAGCGGGCGCCGGCGGCGGCTTCGGGCGGAAAGACTTCATCGATCCGGCGCAAATCTTCCTGGCTGAGCTTCACGTTGAGAGCCCCAACATTCTCTTCCAGATATTTTCGCCGCTTGGTGCCGGGGATGGGAACAATGTCGTTGCCCTGGGCCAGCACCCACGCCAGCGCGAGTTGCGAGGGCTGGCAGCCCTTTTCGCGAGCGATCTCGTCGACGCGGTGCACCAGGTCGAGATTCTTCTGAAAATTCTCGCCCTGAAAGCGAGGCGAAGAGCGCCGGTAGTCGTCGGCCGGCAGGTCCTCGAAGCGCTTGAACTGGCCAGTCAGAAATCCGCGTCCCAGCGGGCTGTAGGCGACGAAGCCGATGCCCAGTTCGCGGCAGGTGGCGAGAATTTCGGCTTCGGGATCGCGCGTCCACAGGGAGTATTCGGTCTGCAGCGCAGCGATGGGATGCACCCTCACGGCGCGCCGAAGAGTCTGCGGACTGGCCTCGGACAGCCCGAGATAACGCACTTTTCCTTGTTTGACCAGTTCGGCCATCGCGCCCACGGTTTCTTCGATCGGCGTCTGGGGATCGACGCGGTGCTGGTAGTAAAGGTCGATGGTGTCGACGCCCAGCCGCCGCAGACTGGCTTCGCACGATCGGCGCACATAGTCGGGCTGGCCGTTCACCCCGCGAACGTTGGGGTTGGCGGGATCGCGCACGATGCCGAATTTGGTGGCCAGCACGATCCGGTCGCGCCTTCCCTTGACGGCCCGGCCGACCAGTTCCTCGTTCTTGTGCGGACCGTAAACGTCGGCGGTATCGAGGAAGTTGATGCCGAGTTCGAGCGCGCGGTGAATGGTGGCAATCGACTCGGCATCGTCGCCTGCGCCGTAGAACTCCGACATTCCCATGCAACCCAGGCCCTGGGCTGAAACTTTCAATCCACTGCGTCCTAACTCACGCATTTGCATAAGTGCTCCTCAACGTCCTGCCAATTGTAGATGGTCGCCCATCCCGGGCGCTGCACGAATCTCTGCGTCGCGCGGCGTCCGTCGCGCATCTCAATTTTCGGACACATCTTCCACACCGCGATCCCATGAGCGAAGTGAAGGCCTGGTTCGAGCGACAATTCGATTTCTCTTTTCCCGCAGAACTGTTCCCCAACCTGCTGATGCGCCTGCGCGGTACGCCGGCGCGGCTGGAGGAGATGATGCGCGGCTGTTCTCGGGAAATTCTGGTGAGAAAAGAGGACGGGAAATGGTCGGCGCAGGAACATGCCGGGCATCTGCTGGATCTTGAGCCACTATGGCTGGCGCGGGTGGAGGATTTCGAGGCGGGAGGCACTGAACTGACAGTGGCCGACCTGAAGAATCGCAAGACCCACGAGGCCAACCATAACGCGCGGCCTCTCGATCAAATTCTTGCCGAGTTCCGAAAGGCGAGGCTGGTGCTAGTCAGTCGAGTGGAGAAGCTCGACACGGGCCGGTTTACGCGCAGTATGCTCCACCCGCGGCTGAAGAAGCCGATGCGGCTGGTGGATCACTTGTACTTCGTAGCGGAACACGACGATCATCACCTGGCGCACATCTGGGAACTCATCCGCCGATGCGACAGCGCGACCGGGTGATCCCCAAGGGTTCACACCTTCACGTGAATGAGAGGCTTGCGGTGCGCGGAGACTTCGCCGATTGCGGCGACGGGAACTCCGGCGGCGGTCAGTGCTTGAGTCAGTCGAACTGCGTCATCCGCTGCGACCGAGATCAGCAATCCGCCGGCAGTCTGCGGATCGAACAGGAGCGCCCGGATGTCGTCTGGAACTCCGTCCTCGTATTCCACCAGGCATTCGGCGAAATCGCGGTTGTTTTTCAGCCCGCCCGGCACATGCCCAGCGCGCACGCAATCGAGTGCGCCCTCAAGCAGCGGAATGCTGCCCGCAGAGATGCTGATCGAGACCTCCGAGGCCAGCACCATTTCGCGGGCGTGGCCGATCAGGCCGAATCCGGTGACGTCGGTCATGGCATGAACGGCAAATCGCTGGATAGCCGCGGAGCTTCGCTCCGCCGGACGGACGACGGCGTCCGTCCCTACATGGCTCGTGATGACTTCCGCCGCTTTCTTGTTCAGCGTGGTCATGGAGCGCACGGCCGCATCAATCCAGGCGGGCTGGGCTTTGCCTTTCTTGATCGCGGTCGAGATCACGCCGGTGCCTAGCGCCTTGGTGAGCAGCAGCGTGTCACCGGGCGTGGCTCCCGCGTTGGTCAGAACTTTTTTCGGATGAATGATTCCCGTGACTGAATATCCAAACTTGGTTTCTTCGTCGCGGATGCTGTGGCCGCCAACCACGGTGCATCCCGCCTCGATCATCTTCGACAAGCCGCCGGCCAGAATGCGCTCAAGAATCTCCAGGTCGGCTTTGTCGGGAAAGCACACCAGCGCCAGCGACGTGAGCGGCTTGCCGCCCATGGCGTAGACGTCACTCAGCGCGTTGGTCGCGGCGATCTGGCCGAAGGTGTAGGGATCGTCAACGATGGGGGTAAAGAAATCGACGGTCTGCACCAGCGCCTGTTCGGGCGCGATTTGATACACGCCCGCGTCGTCGGCGTGATCGAAGCCGACCAGAACGTGCGGGTCGTGTTGCCGGGCTAATTTCCCAAGCACTTGGTCCAGCGCCGCTGGACTCAGCTTGGACGCTCAACCGGCAGCTTTTACCGACTCCGTCAGACGGAATGGTTTGGGGTCAGGCACGAGGCCATTGTAGAGGATTTCCGATTGACGATTTGCGGATGAAAAAGGCCTGATCCACACTCGGCGGTTGCTGATCGTCACTTCGCCGTTACGTCGGTCACGCGTATCTCCGGATACTGGCGGTTCCACTGCGCCGAGATGTGGTCGAAGGTCAGACGGAAAGGTTGGATCTGGCCGGGCGCGAGCGGCACCACGCTGAGATCGACCGGTTCGGTGTAGGGGCCAGTATCCCGGAGCAGGCGCAGCGGGACTTGGTCGCGCAGTGCGACCTGCCCCATATCGTCCTGGAAGACAACTTCCACCACGACGCGAGTCACGGTTTTGTCGCTGGTGTTGGCAATTTTGCCGTCGAAATAAGTGACGGTCGCGCCGATGAAGTTTTCCGCGGCGCTCATCTTGAAGTCGGACAACTTCAGGGCGGCGGCGTAGGGCGAAACCGCGTTCGCGGCTTTCGGCGGCTCGCGCAGCAGAAGGGCAATCGCCAGCATGACCACGATGACTCCAACGACGGCGACGACAATGATCACGCGGCTGGAATCGCGCTCCTCGACGGCCGGAGCTGGTTGGCCCAAGCTGCTCATGGAGAGATTGTAGGCCCTCGAAATTTGCTTGTCGATTCCGTCGGTGCCCGGAAGCGGACGAATGCTTTCAGCCAGCGTGTGTGCCTGAGGACTAGTGGACTGTCGCAGTGAAAACGTTAGCGGCGGACCATGGCGAGGGTACGCCTCGCTGTGCTCGGCGGGGCGGACGAATGCGTCCGCCCCTACATCGCCCGCGGTCTCACCTCTACCCGGCACTCACGTGCAGGGCTATCACATCCCGCCCCTGCGGGGCCAGGATTTTGCAGCGCTTGCGCCACCGTCTCATCCAAATTCGAGTTCTCACGCACACGCTTCGTGGGCTGGGTTCCTGCGATTAAGACTTGCCACTCCGGGCCGCCAGCAATTTCTCCGCGTTATCGTGATACACCTGCTTAAGAACAGCATTGCTCAGCCCCAGCCCGTTCAGGCTCCAGTGATAGGAGAACTGTTCGATCTCGTAGAAGTGCTCATCGAGCGATTCCAGAATTCGAAAGGTAATGCCGTACATCTTCTTGTCGAGGCCCATGTCGGTGCCGTAGACAAGACGGTCGGCATGCTTCTCATAGAACTGCGCGGCGAAGCGCGGAATCGGCGCCGTTTCCGCATACCGCGCGGAAATATCGGCATACAGGTTGGGGTTGCGTTCCAGTACCTCGCCCAAATGGGCCAGATCGTAGTCGAGGTTGGCGAAGTGGCATGCTACGAACGTCGTGTTCCGGTGCCTGGCCAAGGTGCGTTCGAAAATCTCAATCAGTCCCGGCAGGTCCACGATGTTGGGCTGATTGTCCAGGCGCCAGTCGTAAGCATTCATCAGACCGTCGTTGGTCTGGTCCATCTTCTGGTACATCCAGATCGGATCTGCCACGTGCAGACTGACAGGCATGCCCAGTTCTCCGCATTTTGCCCACAGCGAATCCATCCGCGGATCGTCGGGATGCATCCCGGGAGCGCTCGATTTGCCTGACCTGAGCCCCTTTCCCTTGTCGTGGATTTCTCCCACTCCCCGCGCACCGGCCTGCTTGCAGCGCTCCAGCTCTTTCACGGCACCAGGGCCGAACCCGGTTTGGTCGAAACCGGCAAAGTCGAGTCCGCACCAGGTCTCGAACCGCTCCGGATACTTCGCGTACTTCTTCTGAATCTCGTCAAACTCCTTGCCGGTGGCCATAGCCAGAATGATCGTCTTTTCCACGCCGACGTCGTCCATGTTGCGGACCCATTCATCGATCTGCTGCGGAGTCTTGGCGTAAGGGTGAGAGTGCATGTCAATGACCGGATATTTGGCTTTTGGAACCTCGGTGACCGGAATTTTGTAGATGGATTTCGGCCGGTAGTCTTTCAGCAGAATGGTCTCAGGCGAAGCGGGCTGCTTCGCCGCCTGGGCAGGAGTGGTGGTCTTCGCGTCAGGCTGCTGGGGCAAGCCCAGTCCCTTGGCTGGCATTCCCGCCGCCAGTCCTGCCAGTCCGGATAATCTCAGAAAGGATCGTCGTTTCATAGCATCTCCTCGTTATCTATGCGGAAGAAACGAGAGCATTATCCGCGCCGCAAGCGATTTCGTCTACTGCATCGCAGACTGCGGTGTCGGGCGGCGAGCTGTCCCTGATAGAATCAATGAGGGTTCCAGAATATTCATGCCAGTTCCTGTATCACAAATGTGGACGGTGGCGAGCTATATCGTTCGCCAGAAGCTCGCGGGGCGTAAGCAGTATCCGCTGGTGCTGATGCTCGAGCCTTTGTTCCGCTGCAATCTGGCCTGCGCCGGATGCGGCAAGATTCAATATCCCGCCCACATTCTGAAAAAGGATCTTTCCCCGGAAGAATGCTTCCGCGCGGTGGAGGAATGCGGCGCGCCCATGGTGTCGGTCCCGGGCGGCGAGCCGCTGATGCACCCTCAGATCGGGGAGATCATCGAAGGCCTGGTCGCGCGCAAGAAATACATTTATCTGTGCACCAACGCGCTGCTGCTGAAAGAGAAGATTCATCTGTTCCAACCGAGCAAGTACTTGACCTTCAGCGTGCACCTGGATGGCCAGCGGGAGGAGCACGATCTCGCCGTCTGCCGCGAAGGGGGATATGACATTGCGGTGGACGCGATGCGCGAGGCCCTGCGGCGCGGCTTCCGCGTCACGACCAACACGACGCTGTTCGACGGGGCGAACCCCAAGTCGGTGCGCGCGTTTTTTGACGAGATGATGGAACTGGGAGTGGAGGGCATGATGCTGTCGCCCGGCTACTCCTATGACAAGGCGCCCGACCAGAAGCATTTCCTCGGGCGCGCGCGGACGCGGCGGATGTTTCGCGCGATCCTGTCGAACCGGAAGAAGAACTGGCAGTTCAATCTGTCGCCGCTGTTTCTGGAATTTCTGATGGGCAAGAGGACTTATCCCTGCACGCCCTGGGGCATGCCGACCTATAACGTGTTCGGCTGGCAGAAGCCGTGCTACCTGCTGCAGGACGGCTACGCCGAGACGTTTGCGGAGTTGCTGGCGACGACGGAGTGGAGCAGGTACGGAACGGAGTCGGGCAACCCGGCGTGCGCGAATTGCATGGTGCACAGCGGCTATGAGGCTTCGGCGGTGAACGCGACGTTCAGTTCGCTGGGCGGATTCCTGGCCACGGTGAAAGCCACGTTGTTCTCAGGTTACCGGGATGACGAAGCGCTGCGTCTGCTGGAAGAGCCGCAGACGGCGGTGCATCCGCTGGTGCAGATCGCGACAACGAGCGAGACGCTGCAGGAGACACGGGCGTAGGGGCGGAGCGCAAGGCAGAGATTCCCTGAGAAGCTGCCGATGGCATTTGCGGGCACGAGGCCCTTCGACTGCGTTGCCGCCTGCTCCGCGGACAGCAACTTCGCTCAGGATGACAGCGCTTCCCTCAGCGGCTAAAGCCGTGGATCGGTGAGGAGGATCTACGGCACGACTGAAGTCGTGCCCTTCCCGTTTCTTATGACAGGCAAAGAAGCCGGGCACGTCGATCACGCCTCACCGCAGGCCACGCCGCCACATGCGAATGCGGCGAATCCCGACTCGCTGGAGGTCGCTCCCGGCGCTGAGCGCGAACAGCTGGAGGGCTGGATTCCAACGTTGACGAGCGAGGAAGAACTTCGCCTGGCGCTCGAAAAAGCCTTCGACTATCGCGGCGATGTGACCATCACGCGCAAAGACGGATCGAAGATCGAAGGCTACCTGTTCGACCGCTGCTCAGCGGCCACGCTGAAGGATTCCGTGGTCCGGCTCTATCCCAGGAATTCGAATGAAAAGGTATCGATTTCCTACGCCGATATCGGCGGCTTGGCTTTCACTGGACGCGACACGGCCCCGGGCAGGAGCTGGGAAGCCTGGATGAAGAAGTACGCGGAGAAAAAGGCTCGCGGGGACAAGGACCTGAGCCTGCATCCCGAACCGCTGGAGTGATTCCTACATTTAAAGTTGAAAATCCCCACCCTAACCGCAAAGAGCGCGGTTAGGATGGGGCACCCGCCAGTCAAGAATTTCTTTTTTCCTCTGAATCCTTTCCTTCGATTCGCCGCTCTTCCCTGATGGCAGCACTTCTTTGCTTTCTCTTATTTCACTTATAAGGGGGAATTTTGGCCCGATTTATTACAATCTCTCAGTTTCGCGATAATCCGCCTTTGCAGGCCCAGCTTGTCGATGTCCGTTCGCCGTCGGAATTTGCCGCCGGACACGTGCCCGGCGCGGTCAACATTCCCATGGATCAGATGGAATCGCGTCTGCAGGATCTTCGCTCTGACATCCCGGTTGTGCTCATCTGTCAGGCTGGGAAACGGGCTTGCATGACGGCTGATCTGCTTGACTCCAGTCAGCGCGAGATCGCCGTGCTCGAAGGCGGCACCAAGGCGTGGAGACAGGCCGGCCTGCCGCTGGTTTGTTGCAGCAAGGCGCGCTGGTCTTTGGAGCGGCAGGTTCGACTGATGGCGGGCCTTCTGGTTCTGACTAGCAGCTTGCTGGCAATAACCATGAATCATTGGTGGGTCCTGCTTTGCGGGTTCGCCGGTCTCGGACTCACCTTTGCCGGCCTTACGGATATATGCCCCACAGGCATGCTCCTGGAAAAAATGCCCTGGAACAAAAAGGCGGTTTCTTGCAAGCCGGCCTTTCCCGTTGCAGGGCCGGTGCAGGATCGTTAGAACGCCAGGCGAAAGCATTGCGGCGCCGTCAGTGACACAATGTATCCATGGGGCACGATGCGCCGGATTTCGAAGCTCTCACGCGGCAACATAAGGATTCGGTATACCGGCAGATGATTCGCGTCTGCGGCAATCGCGAAGACGCGGAAGATGTGCTGATCGAAGCGCTATTAAAGGCCTACCGCCATCTCGATCAACTCCGCGAATCGGAGGCTTTTCGCGCGTGGCTGGCCCAAATTGCCCGGCGGGTTTGCTGGCAGTTGAAGGAACAGGAGTCGCTTATGCCCTTGCTTCAGCTCTCGACCTTGCAGGATGAGGGCCAGGAGATTGCGGCAGACGAGCCTGGGCCCGAGACGCAGGCCACACGCCGGCAAATGAAACAGCTTTTCGATGAGGCGATCGCATCGCTGCCGGCGGGCTATCGCTCGGTCTATGAGCTGCGCGAAATCGAAGACCGCCCCGGCGATGAGGTCGCGCTCAAGCTCGGAATTTCGCGGGCAGCTATGAAGTCACGCCTGCATCGTGCGCGTGAGATGGTCAGGGCGCATTTGGATCGAGCGCTTGTGGGTGAAATGCCGAAGAAGATTCTGCTTGGAGGAACCTCATGGAAGTGACAGTCGAGCATCTGGGAGCGGTTCAGTTTGAAATCAAAGCCCGTCAGCATAGCATCGCGTGCGACCAGCCACCGGAGAACGGCGGTCACGACGAAGGTATGACTCCGCCCGAACTCCTGCTCGCTTCGCTGGGATCGTGCGCCGGGTTCTATGCCGCGCAATATCTTCGGAAACACAAGCTGGCCACGGAAGGAACCCGCGTCCGCGTTACCGCCGACAAGGTAAAAGATCCCGCCCGAATGGAAAACTTCCGTATCGATATCGACGTCCCCATCGAACTCAGCGATCGGCACCGAGCCGGAGTGGAAGAGTCTGTGCATCACTGCCTGATTCACAACACGCTCGAACATCCGCCCAGGATCGCAATTGAAATCAAAGATTCGGTGAAGTCTGCGGTTTGAAATTCCGGCGGGGCTGGATTCACTTGGTCGCGGGCTGGGCTCGTCCGGTCGCGAAATCCAGGCCGTCGATCAACTCCTCGAGGTCGTCGTCCGTGCCTGCAATTACCGTGAACGACACGGCATAGCCGTGCTGCAGCATGGCCAGCGTGGACTGGCGCATGACCCGCGTTCCCACGTCCTTGTGAGAGTCGCCGCGCACCAGCTTCCTGGTTCCGATGGCGATTTCGTACGGGTCTTCGTCCATGGTGAAGCCTTGCGCCTGAGCCACCTCGGTCAGAAGACTGAGATACTGCAGGGCATCGGTCAGGCCGGGATAGGTCGCCACCGGCTCGGCGGCGATCACGATGGACGCATTTACCTCCTGGCCGCGCACCTGCGGCGGCCGGGAAAAGGCCGCCAGCAGCACGCGTGCGCTTTGGGCACGAGTAGGGGGAGCCTGCGGGTTCTTCGAAGTTGCCGGGGGTTGGGATTCGTTGCTTGTCTTGTCGGCGGCCGGCAGCTGAGCTGAGCTCTCATCGTTCTCATTCGGGGCGTTCATTTCATCAGTACGCAGAACCCAGCCCTCGGGAATCTTGCAGGTGAAGCCCAGAGTCTTGTTGTGATAGACACCGTTGGTTAGCGAACCGGGATCCATCTGTGATCCATTCGGTGCCGTTGGCTTCGGTGCGGTTTTTGCGGATGATGATGATGTAGAGGGGGACTGCGCGGGCATTCGATGCGGAACAGCCACCGCGGCGAGTACTATCACGAGGAAGATGCGGTAATACAGCAGACGGCCACGATGCATTCCATCATCTTAGCAACCCCAACAGCCCTTGTGTCCCGCTAATACGGAATGTGATATTCCACTTCGCCTTCTGCCTCGACCGGTTGACCATTCACCAGATAGGGACGGTACTTCGACTCTTGCGCCGCTCGAACTGCTGCGGGCGCCAGGATGGGATGCCCGTAGACCAGCGCTACACTGCGGACATTCCCGTCAGCCCCGATGACAACCCGCACCATGCACCTGCCAACGATCCGCGCCTGCTCTGCCAATGGCGGATACTCGGGCTTCACTCTCTTGACGAAGAGTTTCTTCATCTCCTTCTGGGAGAGCTGTACCCTAGCGGGAGCAGTCGCTTCGGCCGGTTGGGACGCCGGACTCTCCGGCGGTTTGGCAGAGTCTTGAGCCAGCGCACTCACGCACGAGCCTAAGGCACCAAACCATAACGCCGCACTCAGAACCGTCCGCTTCAATCGTCGCTTCGTGCTCATCTAGGCCGCCTTGCCTACCTGGGGCTGGGCACAGTGCGCGCAGCGGCGCGCGTCAATGGGAATCTCGCTCAGGCACTCGGTGCACTTCTTGGTGGTCGGGTCAGCCGGCGCCGGATCCTTGCGCATGCGCGCCACCAGCGCGTTCACGGGCGTCACCACAAAGAAATAGATGGCGGCAGCGATGAGCAGAAACGAGACGCAGGTATTGATGAAGTCGCCCACGGGAAACAGGCTCCCGTTAATGGTGAAGTGGAGGGCAGAGAAATCAGGCTTGCCCACTATTGCTGCGATCAGCGGCGTCAGCAAGTCTTTGGTCAGTGCCGTGACTACGCCGCCAAATGCGGCGCCAATCACCACGCCCACCGCCATATCCACCACATTCCCGCGCAGGATGAATTTCTTGAAACCGTCGAGCATGACAACACTCCTCTGAAACTGAATTGGACGGTAATGTAAGGCAGCAGGGTTGAGAGGTCAAGCCCTGCCAAGTCTGGCGTGACCTCAGCCGTCGCGCTGAGAGCACGGTGTGGTGCGTCCAATCGGTCTTCGGTCTAGGCTACTTAGCGCCGATGAATGCCCCGGTCCTGGCGTCGACCACAGCTAAACCCTGCCGGTCGGCTCCGGTCTTACCGTAGATTACCAACCACTGGAGTTGTTTCTTCTTCGGCTCCCAGTCGAGGGAATAAATCACCGGCTGCTTCGGGTCTTTCTTGATCAGGGCTGAGCCGCCGTGGTCGAGGGTTGCGGTGAAGGCCTTGTCCGAGTCGGTGAGAAGATACGATGGGTCGAACATGAGCGCGGGAATGTTCGGAGCATAGGGCGTCTCCGGACTGTCAGTGAAGCCGCGGGCCGGAGACGAGGGCAGGTAACTGCCGGAGCAGGCAATCGTCTTCATCGTCCCGCGGGTGCGTGAGGCAAAGAACCCGCGCCAGACCGTAGCCTTTCCATCCTGACCGGTGGTCTCGGTGTTGAACTCCGATTCCATGTGAAAGGGCATGGCGCCGGGATCCCAGCGCTGCGCCAGGTTCACCATGCTGCTGAAGCAGTCCTTGGCCGTGTAAAGGGTCAGTTGCTTGACTGCCGGTTGCGATGCCTCGGGTTGGCTGGGTTGGTTGGTTGTTATGGAACATCCGATGAGTATAGTCAGAGCGATGAGGACTGCCAGGAAACGGGGCGTCATAATAGCCCACCTCCGTTGAAGAATTGTCGAAACAGGGCAGTGTACTCGCTCGCAGGCGAGACAGCCAGAGGAAATTTGGTGAAGGGCGGGGTAGCCTCAGATCCGCATCGGCATCACGATGTAGCGGTACTTGTAGTCGTCGCCCTCGGCGGGGCGGAGCTGGCCGGCGGACTGCGAATCTTTCAGTTCCAGCCGCACTTCGGCGCTTCCCGCGGCCTTGAGGAACTCCACCAGGTATTGGGCATTGAAGCCGATGGTGAGCGGTTCGCCGGTGTACGCCGCTTCGAGCGTGTCTTCCGACTCGCCGGCCTCGGTCGATGACGCCGAAATCTTTACCTCACCCTTTTCCAGACGCAGGCGCACGGCGCGGGAGCGCTCATCGGCGAATTGGGCCACGCGCAGAATGGCGGAATTCAACTCATCGGCGTTCAGGGGAACGATCTTGGTGTTGTCTTTGGGCAAGACCGCTTCGTAATTGGGGAATTGGCCGGTGAGCTGCCGGGAAGTCAGCAGGCGCGATCCGATGCGGAAAAATAGGGTAGATTCGTCCTTGGCGAACTCTACGGTCTCGGAATCGGTAGAGTCGAGCAGCGACTTCAGTTCGTCCATTGCCTTCTTCGGCACCAAGGTTTTCATCTCGCCCGAGACACCCTCAAACTTGCCGCCGCTGCGCTCGCAATGGGCCAGGCGATGGCCATCGGTGGCGACCATGGTGATGGATTCAGGCTTCAACAGCATCAGCGCGCCGTTCAGCGTATAGCGTGATTCCTCGCTGGAAATCGCGAATCCCGTGCGCGCAATCAGCCCACGCAGTACCTGCGCCGGTATAGTCACTACTCCTGCACTGGGAAATGCCGGCAGGCTGGGGAAGTTGGATTTTGCCATCCCCACCATCTTCGTGTTGGAGCGGCCGCAGCGAATGCTGACCCAATGATTTTCCAGCAATTTAATGGTGATATCAGCATCGGGAAGCAGTTTCACGTAGTCATGAAGTTTCCGGGCCGGAACGGTGCACGATCCTTCTTTCTTGACTTTAGCGTTACACGAGGTGCGCAGGCTGAGATCAAGATCGGTGGCAGTCAGCGACAGCCGATCGCCACTTGCCTCAAACAGATAGTTGGAAAGGATTGGAATCGTCGTCTTGCGCTCAACTACTCCCTGCGTCGCAGTCAATTCCCGCAGCAGTTCAAACTTGCTGACCGTGATTTCCATTGTCCCCGTGGCAACAGCGGCTTCCACCGGCATAGACTCCATCTCCCCTGCAACTTCCTGCTACTTCGGTTCTTACTCTTATATCAAAATCAAAACCTATAAAACCAGCAGTAACAGTAGGGCCTCTGCAGAAGTGGAAAACTGAGCTAACAATCTTGTTTCATGGGGTTTCTGCTTAGGCCCTGATGTTCGAAATCAGCCCCGTGCGCTTTGGAGCAGCAACTATAATCTTTCCGGCCATCTGATTTTCGCCGTTCCTTGCACAACTTCCACATCCGGTTCACATGGGCTGCGTAAGGAAGACCAGACGGTTTGGTGGAAAAGTTATGTGCCGCCTGATTCTATCCGCCTAATTGCTCGGTCAATTTGTTGACCAGCCTGTTCAAATCCTTGTCGTTCTTGCGGGCCTCCTCGATCTTCTCGACCGAGTGCAGCACAGTGGTGTGATGCTTACCGCCAAATTGACGTCCGATTTCCGGGAGTGACGCCTCGGTCAGATGCTTGGCAAGATACATGGCAATCTGGCGGGGATAGACAATCGCCCGCGAATTGTTCTTGGCTTTGATCTCGACTAGCCGCAGGCCGAACTGCTCGGCAACCATCTTCTGAATGGACTCGATGGTGACTTTGCGGGCCTGCGAATCAATGAAGTTCTTCAGAACTTGCTGCGCATAGGGCAGCGTGATCTCTGCGCCGATCAGCGAGGAGTGGGCAACCAGGCGAATCAGGGCACCTTCCAGTTCCCGGACGTTCGAGCGGATGTTGGACGCAACGTAGAGCGCAACATCGGTGGGCAGAGTGACTTTCTCCTGTTCCGCTTTTTTCTGCAGGATGGCGACTTTGGTCTCGAGATCGGGCGGCTGAATATCAGCAATCAGTCCCCACTCGAAGCGGCTGCGCAGCCGATCTTCGATCTCCGCCAATTCCTTGGGTGAGCGGTCGCTGGCGATCACGATCTGCTTCATCGACTCGTGCAGCGCGTTGAAGGTATGAAAGAACTCTTCCTGGGTGCGCTCTTTCTGCGCCAAAAACTGGATGTCGTCAATGAGCAGCACATCGACATTGCGGAACTTGTCGCGAAAGCTGGTCATCTTGTCGTAGCGCAGCGAGTTGATCATATCGTTGGTGAACTTCTCGCTCGATACGTAGCAGATGGCGGCCTGCGGCATGCGCCGTTTGATCTCGTGTCCAATGGCCTGCATCAGGTGCGTCTTGCCCATGCCCACGCCGCCGTATAGGAAGAGCGGGTTGTAGGCCTTGGACGGACGTTCCGCAACCGCCTGGCAGGCAGCATGAGCAAACTGGTTGCCGCTGCCGATCACAAAGGCGTCGAAGGTGTAGCGAGGATTGAGCTGGGCGGCGCCATCCCAGTCGAAGCGGCTTTGCGACGGGCCGGCGGTGGGGGCAGCGGCGGAGAGTCCGCCATCGTGCCGCACTGTGGTTGCCGCTGGATCGTCCTCCGGGGTCACAAACTTCACATCGTTGAAGCCCAGGCCCAGATTGTCGATGGCTTCCTGGATCAGGTCGGCGTACTTGTCGCCGGCGTGGCGGAACTCAACCGTTGGAACCCGCACGAACAAAACTCCTCCGCTGGTGTGGCTGTAACGGGTGGGTTTCAGCCAGGTGTCGTAGGAGTGGCGGTTGATCTTCTTTTCCAACGCATCCAGAATGCGCGCCCACGGATTAGGGGAAAGAGTTGTGCTCGGAACTGACATAGTTTGAATGCTCGCCGTGGCGCCCCGGCGGCTGGTTTGAGAGCGCCTGTTCTTAAAAAAACGCCGCTTTACGAAGTCGCTTCCGTCAGTTTACTGCGGAATGTTGTTTACGTTGCGCCGGTGCAAACAAAACAGAAAATTTTTTCAAAAGCAGGACCAGATCGGCATACTAGCACAATTTTTTTTGTTGTGTGGAAATCTTCGGCTGGAATTTTTCCGCGAACGCCATATTCAGCGCTCGTTCCGACGCTGCTGTCAAGTGCCGCACTGGTAACTGCCGCGCAGACGGTGCAAAGGATCGCGCAAGCATTGTGAACGGGTTGAACCCCCGGATGAGCTTCCGGTATACGATAACTATTCGTGGTCTTCGTGGTCCAGGGAGGTTGCCATGATGCGGACGAAGAAGTTGGAGGCTTTATGCTGCGCGGCGGCGATCACATTGCTGTTGGCATGGTGCGGAGGGTGCGGCAGCGGTTCCAGAAGCAACAACATATCGCAGGCCCAGGCCGAGGCAATGTCGCATGAGTTTGTGACGGCAGTCGAGAGCGCTCTGTCGAGTGCCGCGTCGGGGGGCGCGAGTGTCGAGCGCAGCGCGCAGCAGAATCTGTCGGCTGTCGTGGGCGACATTCATCCCGACCAGTCGTCTAGCTGCGTGACCAGCGCGAGTGGGACGAGTTGCAATATACCGGTGGCCTATAGCGGAGCATGCCCCGGCGGAGGAACGATCGGCGTCTCGGGTGCTTTCGACTTCACCCTGAACAATTCCGGGGATGGATCGGACAGCACGACACTCACGATCACGCCGACCAATTGCTCGGTTTCCAACCTGACGATTAACGGAGATCCGAATGTCACGGTGGCGACCGAGATCAACTTCACGGGGAGCGAGGTACAGTTTCCGGTAACGGCTGCGGAAGCCGGAGAGATCTCGTACGGACCCAATCCGTCAGGAAGCTGCACGATCAAAGTATCGCTGACGTTGAACTCGACTTCCCAGACTGGCTGCACGGTAACAGGGACGGTGTGCGGACAATCGGTGAGCGGGAGTTGCTAGCGCCGAAGGCAGGATTGATTGCGCCTGCGTGTTTGGCGCTCACGCCGCTGGTGATTTATACTCATAGTTTGTCTTGAGAGGCTCGAACCAGTCAGGAGCAGCTACTTTTCATGCCCAAGCGTACATTCCAACCGAACCGGCGCAAGCGATCCAAGAAGCATGGATTTCGCACGCGCATGAAGACCCAGGGCGGCCAGAAAGTTTTATCCCGCCGCCGCGCCAAGGGGCGCAAACGGGTCTCGGTAAAACCAGGTTTCCGTGAATAATGTTGCCTGGCGCGGAGCGAGTGGTCCGCGTCCAGCGTGAAGCTGTCTGAAATTGATCAACACCGTGACCGCCGGCGTACCTGGGGAAGAACGGGATCGGGGCGTCAGGCCGCCAGCCAGCCGGGCGGGCTTTCCCCGCAGCATGCGCCTGTTGCGCCATGCGGATTTCGAGCGCGTGTACAAGCTGGGCCGGCGGCACTTTTCCGCTTCCCTGACCGCGTTCTACCTGGCGCGGCAGGAGGCGACGGCAAGCCAGACGCAGAACCGCCTGACGCCGGGCCTGCGCATCGGATTCACGGTGGGGCGCGCCCTGGGCGGCGCGGTTCAACGCAACCGCATCAAGCGCCGCCTGCGCGAAGCGGTGCGGCTGGCTCGGCCACTCGCGGGCACGTGCGTCGACGTTGTGATTAACCCCAAGAAGTCGTTGCTGACCGCCGACTTCGAAGCGGTGGTGAACGAAGTGCGCCGGGCCTTCGTAGTCATAGAAGAGAAGCTGAAAGGAAAGCAGCAGAAGTCAACGGATGCGCCGGAAGATCGGGGTTCCGGAGACGGGAAAACGAAAGCCTGAAAGCGCAAAAATGCGTCGCTTCGCCCAACTCGTCGTGCTCGGAATTTTGCGAGCCTATAAGTGGTCGATATCGCCCGCGCTCCCACCGGCGTGCCGCTACGTTCCCACCTGCTCGGAGTACGCGATGGAAGCGGTAGAGCGTTATGGCGTGCTGCGCGGAGGCGTGATGGCAATAGGCCGCCTTCTGCGCTGCCATCCTTTTGTCCGCGGTGGGTACGACCCGGTGGTGAAGCGCGGGGATGGTTCGAGCGAGGGGCAATCCAGGACGCCCGCTTCATATCACGGCGCGATTGAGGAACTCTAACTTTGGCCGAATATCGAAATCCGCAACTCGAACCGGGAAACGAGCGCCGCTTCCTTCTCATTTTTCTCGTAATGTTCGTGATCATGCTGGCGTTTCAGCCGTTGCTGAAAAAGTTCATGCCTCAGCCGCCAGCCCAGCCGCAGCAAGCCCAGAGCACGCCACAGCAGCCTGCGCCCACGGCTGCGGCTGCGCCCGCAGCCGTCGCACCGACCCGTGCGCCTGCGCCCACGGTCACGAAGCAAGCGGCGAGCGAAGCCGAAACCGTTATTGAGAACGATCTCTACCGCATCACGTTTACCAACCGCGGCGCGCAGGTCAAATCCTGGTTGCTGAAAAAGTGGGACAACGAAACCGGCCAGCCGCAGGATCTGGTCAATGCCAAAGCCGCAGCGCAATACGGCTACCCGCTTTCGCTGTGGACTTATGACGAATCCCTGCGCAGTAGACTCAGCTCCGCGCTGTACGTGACTGTGCAGGAAGGCAAGCTCACCGCTCCGGCCACCATCACCTTCGAATACGCCGACCAGGATCTTGTTGTCCGCAAGACCTTCGGTTTTGACCACAGCTATGTTGTCAACGTTGAAACCGCGGTGACGTACAAAGGCAGTTCTGTGGCTGCGTTCCCGGCATGGCCTTCGGGATTCGGCGATCAGACCACGCCCGCGTTTTACGCCGCGGGTCTCGTCGACTACCAGTACAACAAGAACATCCAGCGCGTACCCGCGCGATGCGGATTTTCGCTGTTCTCGAAATGCGCGCAGGTAGTGGGCGGCGCTACCGTGCCGGGACCCTTCCACTGGGCCGGCCCGACGGATCAATATTTCGCTGCCGTGTTCATTCCTGACGATCCGGCCGCGGCCACGATGGTGACGCTGCACAGTCTGATGCCGGTCCCACGGGATCCCGAGAAAGCGGACTCCAAAGAAACGATAAATGTAAACGTGCTCGGGGCTGCGGTGGGCAACTTGCACGGTCCCACCTCCGAGCGCGTGTTCGTCGGGCCGAAAGAGCTGGAAGTGCTCGAGAAAATTTCGGTTCCCGGAGTATCGGGCGCCGACAACGATCTCAACGGCCTGATCGATTTTGGTTGGTGGGGCATAATCGCCAAGCCGCTCTTCTTGTGGCTGAAGTGGACGTACCGTCACGTCGTCGCCAACTGGGGTTGGGCCATCGTATTTCAGACGTTTGTCATCACCATCGCTCTTCTGCCGCTGCGCATCACGCAGATGAAGTCCATGCTGAAGATGCAGCGGGTTGCACCCCAGATCAAGGCGATCCAGGAAAAGTACAAGAAGTACAGCCTGCGCGATCCGCGCAAGGCCGCGATGAACGAAGAGATTGGGGCTCTCTACAAGAAAGAAGGCGTCAATCCAGCGGGCGGGTGCCTGCCCATGCTGATCCAGCTGCCGTTTCTCATCGCCTACTACCGCATGCTGGGAGCCGCTCTCGACCTGCGTCACGCCCACTGGCTCTGGATCCATGACTTGTCGGCGGCAGAACCGTTCCCCTTTGTGCTGCCGGTGCTCATGGTGGTCAGCATGCTGCTGGTGCAGAAGATGACGCCGCAAGCGGGCATGGATCCGGCGCAGCAGAGAATGATGACCGTGATGATGCCCCTCTTCATGGGTTTCATTTTCTTCCGCCTGCCCGCGGGCTTGAACTTGTATTACGCGGAGAGCAACCTGATTTCGATCGCCCAGCAATCGGTGATGAACCGCACCAAGCTCGGCCGCGAGATGCGCGAACTCATGGAGAAGCGCGCGCGCAAGAAGGAGAAGTAGCTGCTAGCTTCTAGCTATTAGCTTGGCTCGAAACAATTCGCGTCACTTTTGGATTTGAGACCAGGATGAAACCGCTGTCATGAGAAGACTTGAGCTAGCAGCTAGGAGCTGAACTCATGCCCATTCCCGACAAAATCGCTGCCGCCAACAAGATCAACACATTTCTTCAGGCCGTGGTCACGCACGGTGGACTCCGGCTGAAATACCGCATCGTGGTGGACCCGCCTGTTCCGGAGAACCGCGACTGGGAGAGCCCGGAGATTCTGGTGGATCTTGCCGGCCCCGACTCCGCGCTGCTGCTCGACCGGGGAGGAGAACTGCTGCGGGCGCTCGAACTGCTGGCGCTGGAGATGCTCCGCCTGCCTTCGGGCGAGCACGAGAAGGTTTGCTTCGACTGCCAGAATCATCGCTCCATGCGCATCCAGGAATTGCGCGCCGCCGCTGCCGTGGCGGCGGAGAAAGTGCGCAAAACGGGAACGCCGTATGAGTTCAGTCCGATGTCGTCGCGCGAGCGCCGCATTGTGCACCTTGCCTTGCGCGATGAGGCCGACCTGCGGACCGAAAGCCAGGGCGAGGGCATGCGCCGCTGCCTGGTCGTCTTTCCCAAGGACTACAAGTCGGCCGGCATGCCCGCCCCGCGAACGATTCCGTAGCTGCAGGCCGCAATATAATCTGGCGTAGGCAAGTCGTCTGGCCTTCCAAAATTCCACTTCGCGCTGCGAAGGGGCAGCGCTGGGCGAGGCGGACGCAGAAAAAACCGCTGGCAATTCCACCGTTGCGAATCTTGATTCGTATCTCTGTTGGTTCCCGGTCCGTCAGAACAAGTCCGCAAAACAAGAAGGGCGGCCGCTGAGGCCGCCCTTGAACTGGGAACTGGCAACTGGCAACTGGGCTACTTTCCTGCCCCCGCCGCTGCCGCTGCCGGCATCATCCCGGCGATCTTCATGCCTTCGATGCGGGTCAGCACTGTCTCCAGGCTCGCGCCGGTATCGGTGCATGCGTCCACATAGGGATGCCGGCTGCCGTCGGCGTGCATCACCAGCACGCTGGTCTCGGCGCTGGCCTTCTTCACCATATAGGGAAGATGATGCCGATCATTCCGGGTGAGCGTGGCTCCCAGTATGACGAGGTCGAACGCGCTCTTCCTGATTGCCTCCTCCACGCCTTTCCGTCCGACGGCCTGCTGCACCGTGTGCCCGGCCTTCTCGATTCCTGCGGCCTGCGCCTTCAGAGTTTCATCATTGCCTTCGCCATAAAGAATTCTGAGCCTAGTCTTCCCCATCGGTTAGCCTCGCTTGATTGGTCCCAGCTCGGTACCGGACGCACTGGTACCTGGCAGTGACGGTAACAACCACCCGGCCCCTCGGAAACGTCACCGAAGACCAGCACCGAACGGGACCGTGCCGGGCCCCGATCAAGGCCGGCCACCAAATCGCTTCCCCTGCCACCCCTTCCGGAGCTACACTTTTGCGCGGAGGCTTTCCAACTATGTCTGCCCCTATTGTCTGGAGAGCTGTGCTCATATCGCTACTCATATCGTTATTGTGGGTCCCCTGGCTTTCAGCGCAAGCGGGTAATCCTCCAGGTTCCACAACCAGCTGCAATCTGGAAGACGGACGCCAGGTGTATATCCGCTACAACCCAGTGACCGCCAGAGAGAAGGTCGCCAACGGTAAGCCATGGAGTCCCGGCGGCACTCCGATGACTTTATTCACCGAGGCGCAGCTCATGCTTGGCAGCTCCACGATTCCCATCGGCGCCTACACGGTCTATCCCATTCCCGCGCGCGATCACTGGACGCTGGTGGTCAACAAGAACGTCACGCCGGGCGCGGCCTACGATGAGAAGCAGGACATTGCCCGCGCGACTATGGAGACCGACCAGGTCGCCCAGTCCAGTGACGCGCTCGAAGTAGCGTTTGCCCACGTGGGCGCCCGCTGCACTTTGCGGATTTACATCGGCAAAACCGCATCGTTCGCGGATTTCACCGCGAAGTGATGCCGCTTCGGGTGGTGCTGTGCGCGAACAGCCGTGAGGCCGACCCCGACCGCAGCCGACTGGTCGCGTGACTTTCGTCATTTCCTCTATCGCAGGGAACGCCGCTACACTTCTGCCAGGGTTCAGTCCATGCGTCGTCATTTAGCAGTCGCCATCCTGGCGATCTGTGTGTGGCCGTGTCTCGCGCAAGAGCAGGCGGAGGGCGGCGCTCGCGCGGTTACGACGCGCATCGTGCCTGTCTATCCCGAGTTGGCGGGCAGAATGCACCTGGCGGGCGTTGCCAAGTTGCGCGTGACGGTCACGCCTGATGGCGCGGCGAAAACAATCGAGGTTCTCGGCGGGAATCCGGTTCTGGTCAAGGCTGCGCAGGATGCTGTTTTGCACTGGAGGGGGGTACCGGCACCGCACGAAACCAAAGAAATCGTAGAACTTCACTTTCAGCCCAGGTAGCTTGGCGGGAGCGGCCCGAGTCCAGACAAGAAACGGACTCGCTGCCTGTCGCACCTATCGCCATCGCCGCGGCTGGAGCGCTTGTTTTCTTCGGTTACCAAAGGCCCATCCCTTCCTGAACTTTTCATTCGCGTTCGTATCCCGCAACATATAGATGGTTAAGAATCTCTAAGTTCTCCCCCGGATCGAGAAGCGTCGTGAAAAAACTGTCTCTGGCCATCATCGTCTTCGCCGCCGCCGCACTTGCGGCGGGGCAAACGCAGACCGCCCCTGCGACCACAACGGCAACGTCCTCCGCGGCGATGCCAGTAGCCACCGTGTCGCGCACAACCAAGGCAATGCACTACCGACTGCAGGGCGGATCGACCAAGATCGATTTTCGCGGAACCGATCTGCTGCAGGGTGCCTCGGGCGAAGCCAAGGTCGACGGTAAGAAGATCAACTTTGAAATCGACGCCAAGTTTCAAGGTGTGGAAGACGCCACCAAATTCGGCCTCGAATATCTGACGTACGTTTTGTGGGCGGTTTCGCCCCAGGGACGCCCGGTGAACCTGGGCGAGGTTTATCTCGACCACCGCGGCAGCGCCCAGCTCAAAGCTTTCACCGATCTTCAGACTTTCGGCATGATCGTGACCGCCGAGCCGTACTTCGCCGTCACCCAGCCCGGGAACATGGTGGTGATGGAGAGCGTCTCGATCAGCGGGGCGGCGACCGAAAACATCGACGCCAGGTATGAACTGGTGACGCGTGGAACTTACAGTTCCACCAACGCTCATATCGAGGGGGCAATTTTCGGCATCGACTCGAAAACGCCGCTGGAGTTGTTTGAAGCGCGCAACGCGGTCCGCATCGCGCACATCGCCGCGGCAGACAAATATGCCGCTTCGATCCTTTCCAAGGCCGGCCAGCAGTTGATGCACGCCGAGGATCTCTACCGCCAGAAGCAGAACCGAGCCGCCGTGGAAGCCGCCGCCAAGGAAGCCACGGAGACCGCCGAAGAAGCTCGCCTCATGGCAGTGAAGCAGAAGGCGGAAGAGGAAGCTCAGGCGGCCGCTGCCGCCCGCGAAGCCAAGGCCCGCGCTGACGCTGACGCTGAAGCCAAGCGCCGCGCCGATGCCGAAGCCGCCCGCCAGCAGGCCGAGCAAGCCAAGGCCGAAGCGGAGCAAGCCAAGGCCGAAGCCGTGGCTGCCGCGCAGGAAGCCGCGCGCCAGAAAGACGAGGCGGAGAAGGCCAAAGCCGAAGCTGTGGCTCAGCAGCAAGCCCTCGCTGCCGAGACCGAAAAGGCCAAAGCTGCGGCAGCGCAATCCGAAAATCTTCGCCAGCAGGCAGAAAGCCTTCGCCAGCAGGCCGAGCAGGAAAAAGCGGAACTCCGCGCCCGCCTCCTGCAGCAGCTCAACCAGGTTCTGGCCACGCGCGACTCCGCCCGCGGACTCATCGCCAATATGTCCGACGTTCTTTTCCGCAGTGGCAGCTATGAACTTCTTCCCGGCGCGCGTGAGCGTCTGGCCAAGGTCTCCGGCATCGTGCTTGCCTATCCCAGCCTGCATCTGGCTGTCGAAGGACACACCGACAGCGTGGGCGGCGACGAATACAATCAGAATCTCTCCGAGCGCCGCGCCGAATCCGTGCGCGACTATTTCGTGCAGCAGGGAATTCAGGCCGGCTCGATCGTAGCCCGCGGTTTCGGCAAAACCGATCCCATCGCCTCGAACGATACTCCGGAAGGCCGGCAGCAGAACCGCCGGGTGGAGCTGATTCTCTCGGGCGACGCCATTGGCACCGACGACAAATTAGCCCCAGCCCCAGCCGCATATACCCCGCAACACCAGTAGGGGGATGCGAGACTGGCTTAGTGGGGACAGCGGGTGCCCCACGTCTCGCCGCTTTTGCGAGACAGCCTGCCCTGAGCGTAGCGGCGCCGCTAGGCGGTGCGAGGTCGAAGGGTGGGACTTTCTCTGAGTCCTAACTGATAGGGAACTTTCCCCTGTGTCACCCGTGGTTAAAGACCTTCCAGGGCACCGCCCTCAATTTGCCACCGGCAAGCGAAACTCCGTTCGTAGTCCTGCCCTCTTGCGAAACACCACCTTCACGCCTTCCCGCCAGCGCTCGTCAATCCCTACAAATTCCCACTTGATCTCGGGTGCGATGTAGCGCAACAGCACGTCGGTCGCGGGATGCACATGCAACGCCGGGGCCAGCAGAAAGAGCAGCGGCGGCTCTGCCGATAATTCGCGTTGCGAAAAATATCCGAAGCGGGGAAATTCTCCGCGGGCATGGTGCCATGCCACACGCGACCAGTAATCCAGCCCCTGCAGCGGCAGGTGGATATCTTCGTCGGCTTTGAGCTCGACCACGGCCAGCCGGCCATCTCGCGTGATGGTCAGAACGTCAATCATGGCGCGGTCCGCAGCGGAGAACGCCGGCACCTGCGAGTACAGCACCTGAGATTCCAGCCGCTCCTCCACCACGCTCACGTCGTTGACTACCAGCGACTCCAGCCAGCGCTCCGGATGCATGCGGAACAGCGGGTGCTGCCGCGGGCCGTACGGGTGCCGCGTGTCGCGCACCGCCGCCAGCAACTCCACAAAGAAAGCCCAATTGCGGTCCTCGAGAACCCGCTCCTCCGCGCCCACGCCAAACACGATTTCCTGCCTGCTGCGGAAGGTGACCGCCTCGGCTCCCATGCGCGCCCGGGCAAACTCGAGCCCCCGCCAGCGGAACGCAATCTCGGCCGCTGACAGCACCGCAACTTCGCAATTGGGCAAGATTGCCCGGATTCTCGCGATCGACTCGGTGAATCTTTCGAGCGCCGCGGCTTGGTTGGTCGCATGCACCAGTCGTGTGGCCACGTTGCCGCGATCCGAGCAGTCTATTTCGACCAGCGCATCGTGGCGCTCGTCGAGCTCGAACAAACCCCATTTGGCCGCGGCCCGGTTGAGATTAGCCATGCGCTCGCGCACCAGCACCGAACTTCCCGCCGGTACAAATAGATGCAGCCCTTCGACATACGCACTTCCCGATGAGTGATATGACGTTGGATTTTGTCGGCAAACATCCAGCCACAAGATCCCGAAGGTCAGCGCCGCATCAATGGATGCTTGCGTTTCTTTCTCGTTCACCCCTAACACCGCGTAGACTGACTGTCCCCGGCGCAGCAGTCCCCGCGCATAAATGGGGCCAAACGACTTCTCCAGATCAATGCTGCTGGTCAGCCGCGAGATCACAAATCCGGGAAAGTGGCGCTCCAGCGCGCGTCTCAGCCGTTGCTCGTAGCTCGCCCGCGCGGCTTTCTTGGCCGACGGCGACCGCCGGTCGCGCTCCCGGCAGATTTCCAGCTTCGTCGGACGCGCCTGCCCCAGCCGCTGCACCGCCAGCCGCAGCGTCCCGTTCTTCAGCTCGGCGTCGAGCACCCGCCGCACCGTGTTCCGTTCCGCCGACCACAAATGCAGCAGGCACTTGTTGTACTCGCCCGAAATCGAGTACCTGGCCCGCTGCAAATCGAAAGCCACGGCGCCGTCTTCCAGCACCACCCCGCCCGAGGCTTCGCCGAGAAATTCCTGCAAGGTGCGGGTTAGGGCATCCGGGGTCACGACTGGAATTGTCCACATCGGGCGCAGCCGGGTCTGTGACGAGTGACCATTGCCATCGAGAAAGGTGTGGAAGAATCGGGGTAGGGTTTCAGTTTCACAGCGGCCCACTACCCCCTGGTTGGTAATGTCCTGATTTAGTTCTTTCACCACACAGTCACAGAGACACAGAGAAACCCAACTGCTTGGCAAGCTTCTCCGTTCCTGGCTTTTACAGGTTTCGAGGTCTTCTCTGTGACTCCGTGCCTCCGTGGTGAAGAAAGGCGAATCAGGACACTACCGACTGGGTTCAGACTTTGACAAACCCGGCCCGCTCCGGTTAAATGAGCAGTTATTGTAAACGTTTACCGGAAGCCTTTTCGGGCTGGATTTTCGCTTCCCAGATGGTGACCGCTCCATGCTGCTGAAAACGCTGCGCGAACAGGTCCTCGAAGCCAACCTCGAACTGGTGCGGCGGGGGCTGGTTCTGTATACCTTCGGCAATGCCAGCGGAATGGACCGCAATGAGGGACTGGTAGCCATCAAGCCCAGCGGTGTCCCCTACGAGGAACTGACGCCGGCGCAGATCGTGATTTCCGATCTCACGGGAAAAATCGTGGAGGGAACGCTTCGCCCCTCGTCGGACCTGGCTACGCATCTGGAGCTCTACAAGCATTTCCCGAACATTGGCGGCGTGGCCCATACCCACTCCGAATTTGCCACCGCCTGGGCGCAGGCAGAGCAACCGATTCCTTGTTTCGGCACAACCCACGCGGACTATTTTCACGGTCCGGTACCGGTCACAGAACGATTGTCGGCGGCGGCGATTGCCGGCGACTATGAACAGGAAACCGGAGTCGCGATTTGCCGCAGATTCGGCAATCTCGACCCGGATGCGATTCCGGCGGTGCTGGTGGCCGGACACGCTCCGTTCTGCTGGGGCCCGAGCGCGGCCGAAGCTGCCCACAACGCAGTCATTCTGGAATATGTGGCGCGCATGGCGTGCCACACGCTCGCAGTTCATGCTGAAACCCGGCCGCTGGCGCGCGAATTGCACGACAAGCACTTCCTGCGCAAGCACGGCCGCAACGCCTATTACGGACAGGTCAAAACGCAATGATTCCCGCTTTCCTCAGGCTGGGTTCCTCCTCCACGCTGGTGCATCTGTCGCCGGTTGACCTGGTCATCATCGCCTTCTACTTCGCGCTGGTGCTGGCCATCGGGATGTACCTCAAGGGCCGCGCCAATACCAGCGAAGACTTCTTCCTCGCGGGCCGGGAAATGACCGCCTGGATCGCCGGGTTGAGCTTTCTGTCGGCCAACCTGGGATCGCTGGAACTGATGGGCTGGGCGGCGTCGGCTTATCAGTACGGCATTCTGGCCGCGCACTGGTACTGGATTGGCGCCATCCCGTCCATGGTGTTTCTGGGCCTGGTGATGATGCCCTTCTACTACATCTCGAAGACGCACTCGGTGCCGGGTTATTTGAAACTGCGCTTCGGCGAGCCCAGCCGCGCGTTGTCGGCCATCTGCTTCGCCTTCATGACCGTGCTGATGAGCGGCATCAATATGTATTCGATGGCGCTGGTGATGAAAGTCATCCTGGGATGGGACATTCATTTCAGCATCTGGGTCTCCTCCATTACGGTGGCGATTTACGTGGCCCTGGGCGGGCTGCGTTCGGCGATCTTTAATGAAGTACTGCAATTCGTGCTGATTTGGGCGGGGGCGTTGCTGATTCCCATTCTCGGGCTGGTGGAGGCTGGGGGCATATCGGGACTGCGCGCTCGCGTGGTGGCAAACGCGGGCGAGGCTTACGTCCACATGTGGGGAACGATGGGGTCGGCGGCCGACAATCCCATGGGCATTCACTGGACCGGCATCGTCTTCGGGTTGGGCGCGGTCATCGCCATGGGCTACTGGACGACCGATTTTCTGGTGGTCCAGCGCGTTCTCTCGGCGCATAACCTGCGTGCGGCCAAGATGGCGCCCATCATCGGCGCGGCTTTCAAAATGTGCGTGCCGTTTATCGTGATCCTTCCGGGGCTGCTGGGCTGGGCCGTGCTTCCGTTCAAGCTCACGGGCGAAGACGTGGCGGTCGCGACCGGCGGGCACAGCTACAACGAAGTGCTGCCGCTGATGCTGGCTCGCTATTGCGGCCCGGGCCTGCTTGGCTTGGGCGTGACCGCGCTGATCGCGGGATTCATGTCGGGCATGGCCGGGAACGTGAGTGCCTTCGCCACCGTCTGGACGTACGACATTTACGGCGCGCTCCTGCACAAGAACCTGAGCGACGAGGGGCAGGTAAGAATGGGCCGCTGGTGCACCATCGTCGGCGTGATCGTCAGCATCGGCACCGCATACCTGGTCATGCAGTTCCACAGCATCATGGATTACGTGCAGGCGCTGTTCAGCTTCTTCATCGCGCCGCTGTTTGGAACGGTTCTGCTGGGCATGCTCTGGAAACGCGCCACGAAGGCCGGCGGATTCTGGGGACTGCTGGCGGGAACACTCTCTTCCATAGGAATGTGGGGGTGGGTGAAGGTGGATCACTCCGCGCTGCGCTACATCGCCATGTCGCCGCACGCGAAAGACATGGCCGAGAACATGTACCGGGCGCTGTGGTCGGGTCTTATTTGCGCGTTGGTGACGGTGGCGGTCAGCCTGCTGACCAGGCCCCGGCCGGTCGAGGAATTGAAAGGTCTGGTGTATGGCGCCACGGAAATACCGCACGAGGAGCACGTTTCCCTGTTCCATCGTCCGGCATTCTGGGGCGCAGTGGTGCTGGTGATCTTCGTCATTTTGCAAATCATCTTCTGGTAACGCTGACAGGCGGATGGCATGAGTGCAGATACGTCGCATAGCAGGACGATTTCGATTTGGTTCTTCATCGGTATTTCTTTGCTCGTGAATGGCGTCGTTATTTTCGGAGCGGGGGTGTACGAACTGATTCAACCTCCGCCACCGGAAGTGCGGGTGGTGCTTTTCCACTACCACGCGAGCGTGTGGTGGGGAGCGATGCTGGCCGCGCTGGGAGGGTTTTACTGCCGGCATTTCTCTCCGTCGCGAACGAACATATAAATAAACGGGGTTCAGTTGGGAGAAATCATGTCTCATAAAAAAATGACGATGGGGCTGATCATCGGGAATCGCGGCTTTTTTCCCGACCACTTGGCCAGGAGCGGGCGCGAAGAGATGATGCAGGCGCTGGCCAAGGCCGGCATGGACTGCGTGGTGCTGGGCCCGGAGGAAAGCAAGCACGGCGCGGTCGAGACGCATGACGAGGCCAAGCGGTGCGCCGCGCTGTTTCAGAAGAACCGCGAGCGTATTGACGGAGTCATCGTGTCGCTGCCCAATTTCGGTGACGAGCGCGCCATCGCCGACACGCTGCGGTTGGCGGGGCTGGGTGTTCCAGTGCTGGTGCAGGCCACGCCCGACAATCCTGCCAAAATGACCATTGCTTCGCGGCGCGACAGCTTCTGCGGCAAGATGTCGGCGTGCAACAACCTGCGCCAGTATGGCGTCCCGTACTCACTGACCCGGCTGCACACGGTAAGCCCGGACTCCTCTGATTTTCAAAAGGACCTGGCGTGGTTCGCCGCGGTCTGCAGAGTGGTCAACGGATTCCGCAACCTGCGCGTGGGCAGCATCGGGGCGCGTCCGGCGGCGTTCAATACGGTGCGCTACAGCGAAAAATTGCTGGAGGCCAACGGCATTACGACGGAGACGGTGGACCTGTCGGATATCTTCGGGCGCATCGGTCGGCTGAAAGACGATCACGCCGGCGTGCAGAAAAAGCTGGGGGAAATCCGCAAGTACGTCACGACCACCGGCATTCCCGACGCTGCCCTGATCAAGATGGCGAAGCTTGGTTACGTGATCCAAGACTGGATGAAGTCCACCGACGTGAAGATCACCGCGGTGCAGTGCTGGACCGCGATGGAGGAATATTTTGGCGTCGTGCCCTGCACCATCATGAGCATGATGAGCAATAATCTGCTGCCGGCTGCCTGCGAAGTGGACGTGTGCGGCACGCTCGCCATGCATGCCCTGGCTCTGGCCTCGGAGACGCCGAGCGCGCTGCTCGACTGGAACAATAACTACGGCGACGATCCCAACAAGGCCGTCTGCTTCCACTGCAGCAACCTGCCCAAGCACTTCTTCCAGGATGTGCGCATGGATTACCAGGCGATCATCGCGGGCACGGTGGGCAAGGACAATACTTTCGGCACAGTCGTGGGGCGGGTGAAGCCGGGTGCGATGAGTTTTGCGCGCTTCTCCACCGACGATACGGCGGGCGTGATGCGCGGCTATGTTGGCGAAGGCGCGTTCACCAGCGACGAGTTGAATACCTTCGGAGGGGTGGGTGTGGTCGAGATTCCGCACCTGCAGCAGCTGCTGCATTATATCTGCGAGAACGGCTTCGAGCATCACGTGGCGGCGAATTTTTCAACCGTCGCCGCGGCGACTCACGAAGCCACCACCCGCTACCTCGGCTGGCAGATGCACTGGCACGGGAAGTGAGTCATGCCTTGAGTGCGCGACTCGCGGAACTGGCCCGATGTGGTGCCGGAGGCACCTCTGAAAGTAGCCCGCCAGTTTACTGGCGGGAGAGCGGCGAATAAGGATCACCGTGCCGTAGGCACGGCTGAAACACCGAACCTGTCGAACCTGTGGTCGGTTTCAACCGTCCCTCCGGGACGGGACGTCTTCGGGCGTGCGCTCTACCCGGCCTTGAAAGGACGGGCTACTCTCAGACGTCCCTCCGGGACGAACAGCTCGGAACGTGAATTTCATAGGTGAGATTCAAACCATGGCCATCGTTGCGGGAGTAGATTTTGGCACGCTGAGCGTGCGGGTTTCGATCGTGGACAGCGAGCGCGGGCTGCTCGCTTCCGCGGTCGCCGAGATTCCTTTACATCGCAAGCGCGAGGACCCCGACTTCGCGACGCAATCCCATGAAGATCACATGCGGGCGCTGGCCGAAGCCACGCGGCAGGCGGTGAACTGGGCAGGAATCAGCAGCGACCAGGTGCAGTCCATTGCGCTCGACACGACCGGATCAAGCGTGGTTCCGGTGGGCGAAGGCCTGGTTCCTCTGGACGACTACTACCTGTGGTGCGACCACCGGGCGAAGCAGGAAGCCGCCGAAATCACCGAAGTGGCCCACCGCGAAAAGCTGGAGGCGATCGAGTGGTGCGGCGGCGTTTATTCATCGGAGTGGGGATTCGCCAAGCTGCTGCACTGGCTGCGGCACAATCCGGCGAAGCGCGCGAAGTTCGTCACCGCATTTGAGCACTGCGACATGGTCGCGGCCACTCTTTGCGGCATCACCGATGCGAAGCAGGTGAAGCGCAGTGTCTGCGCCATGGGCCATAAGTGGATGTGGAACGCTTCCCTCGGCGGGCTTCCGCCGGAGAGTTTCCTGGTGAAGGTGGACCCACTTCTGGCGGGAGTGCGGGCGAAACTGGAAGGCGAGTACGCCACCTCCGACAAGATTGCGGGAAAATTGTCACCGCAGTGGGCGAAGAAACTCGGCCTGCGCGCCGGCATTCCAATTCCGGTGGGCGCTTTCGATGCGCACTGGGACGCGATCGGCGCCGGGGCGAAAGAAGGCGATGTGGTCAACGTGGTGGGCACCTCAACCTGCATCATCGCCTACGCGCGCAAGCCGCAGCTTATTCCGGGAGTCTGTGGCGTCGTGCCCGGAAGCGTGCATCCTCAGTACACGGGCATTGAAGCAGGCCTTTCCGCCACCGGAGACATTTTCAGCGCGATCGCACGCCGGGCCGGAACCACGGTCGAAGAACTGAGCAAAGGACTGGCCGGCTATCGGGCAGGACAAACCGGCTTGCTCCGCATGACCTGGGACAACGGCGACCGCACCGTGTTGGTGAATCCTCTTCTCGGCGGGATGACGCTGGGATGGAACCTGCAACACACGGCGCAGGACGAACTGTTCGCCGCTATCGAAGGCACGGCGTTTCACACCCGCGTGATTCTCGACCGCATGAGCGAGTACGGCGCGCCCACCGAGCGCGTCATCAACGGCGGCGGAATTCCGCAAAGTAACCCCGCCCTGAACCAGGTCTATGCCAACGTGCTGGGTCGCCCGGTGCTGGTGCCCTCCAGCAAAGTGACGGGGCTTGGATCTGCAATCTTCGCAATCCTGGCAGCGGGAAGCTTTAAGACGATCGACGAGGCGCAGCGAAAGGTTTGCCCGGCATACACCGTCTTCGAACCGCAGCCCGAAACACAACCGGTTTACAACGAACTCTACGAACTCTTTCGCAGGATATATTTCGATTTCGGACGTCCGGCAGAAACATCAGCCTTCGGCATGGCACTGCCCAAGTTGATTCAGATTGCCCGGCGCGAGGGCTAGAGCAATCCCGCAGCTGTACCCGTGTGGGGACAGCCGTCCTCGGCTGTCCGGCGGAGCGAAGCTCCGCGGAGTGGATACTGCTCGCAAGACAAGGCGCTTATTTCGCTTTCGTGGCCTTCCCGTCCATGATGAGCGTCCACTTGGTTCCGTCCTGCGACATTTCGTAGCTGAAGTCGTAGGACGACGGAGAAGTGATCTTCACGGTGAAGCGGCCTGCCATGGTCATGCCGTTCATCTTTTCGTCGTTGGTCCAAGTCCAGGTGTCGCTGTTGAGCGAGCCTTTGGAATCGGTGAACTCTCCCCAGCTGTTGAATTCGCGGTAGGTGTAGGCCTTGCCGTCGGTGGAATATCCCATGATGGACACGCCGGAACCGTTGCCCATGGTGTTGCTCTTGTAGTCGATATGGCAGACGAGGAAGAAGTTGCCCTCCATCCAGTCGCATTTCTCGGTTTCGGTCACTTTGCCGGCGGGCCCCATGGAGCTGGGTTTGACGTCGCCCTCGAGCGTCCATGAACCGGCGAAGATGTCGAGCTTCTTGTGCTCCGGACCGGGCTTCGGCATTTCCATTTGCGCCAGCGCTGCCGCTGCCAGCACCAGCCACGCCGCAGAGATCGTTGCTAGAGTTTTCATCGCGCCCCCCAGGAAAATTATTGATGGTTGATTTCTTGATTGTTGACTTAGGACAGTCTCCCCAATTGGGCGAAATATTAGACTGAGTCGAGGAACGCGTCAATGCGCTTCCGGGCGGGTTTTCAATCAACTATCACAAATCAACAATCAACAATTGTTTCTACCAGTCGCCCCAGTGAGCGACCGTCATCTGCTGGAATCTCATCTTCCACGCCTCGCCCTGTTTGACCCAGACGGTGCTGAAATGCTGATAGCGCGGCGGCGGGCCCTGGTCCTCCGACGCCGGAACGCGCAGCACCACATCGTAGGTCACGATGCCAACGCCGTCGCTGACCGTCATCGCCTTCATGTTGTAAGGCAGCAGATCAACCCCGCCATAGGAGAACTGGCCAATCATTTCCTGGCGGTCGTAGAGCTCCCCGTCGAAGGCGACGAAAGAAAAGTCGTCGGTGAGCGTCTGCTTGAAGAAGGCTCGATCTCCCTTTTTCACCGCTTCCACATAGCTCTTCTCGGCGGCCATGAGCGTCTGCTCCAGAGGACTCGGAGGCTTGGCCGGTGCAGCCGCCTGTCCGACCCCGCAAATGTTAGACGCAAGAAGAATCACAATGAGAGCAACCAAGCCACGTTTCATGCCACACCTCCTAACAGTCCTTGTCATTTGCAGCGGCAGAGCGCATGCCAAACGATTTTGTCATTCCGAGGAGCAAAGCGACAAGGAACCTGCTTTTACCTTGCCCTCGAAATAACGCTGCTCGAGCACGCCATAATCAACAGTCAAGAAATCAACAATGTTTCCAGATCACTTTTCCTGAATCCTGTGCGCGAGGTCGCCGCGCGCCACCTGCACCTGCTCCGCCGTCGCCAGATTCTTCAGCGCAAAGGCGCCAGCTTTCACTTCATTCTCACCCACGATCAGAATGTACTTCGCTCCCGCCTTGGTCGCCGCTTCAAATGATTTTTTCAGCCGGAAGGTCTCGTCGCCCAATTCGACCACCAGATCATGCTGCCGCAACTCGCGCGCCAGCCGCGCTGCCTCGCCATTCATGCCCGCGCCCAGCGGCGCCACATAAACATCCGGCTTGCGCAGGACGCCCTCAGCCGTCTCCTTGAGCGACATGACCAGCCGGTCTTCGCCGATGGCGAAACCAATTCCCGGCGCGGCCGGGCCGCCGAGCGACTCGGAAAGCCCGTCATAGCGCCCGCCGCCGAGGATCGCGTTCTGCGCCCCCAGCGCGCCGTGGGTGAACTCGAACGCCGTGCGGGTGTAGTAGTCGAGGCCGCGGACCAGGCGGTCGTTTATTTGAAACTCGACACCGACCGACTTCAGGATTTCCTGCACCGCCTCGAAGTGCGCGCGGCAAGGCTCATCCAGAAACTGGCTGATGCGCGGCAGCTTCTCGATGATCGGCTGATCCTCGGGGACTTTGCAATCGAATACGCGCAGCGGGTTGGTGACGGCCCGGCGCTGACAATCGGCGCACATCTTCCCCACCACCGGTTTCAGCGCCTGGCGCAGCGCTTCGTTGAACCGGGCGCGGTCGTTGGCGCAGCCGACCGAATTCAGCTCCAGATTCCAATCGGTGATTCCGAGCCGGTTGAGCAGCGTGGCCAGCATCTCGAGGACTTCGGCGTCGCGGGCGGGAGAGTCGCTGCCCGCTGACGCCGGTCCGATGATTTCGGCATCGATCTGATAGAACTGGCGGTAGCGTCCTTTTTGCGGACGCTCGCGGCGAAACATCGGTCCGATGCAGTAAAGCTTGTTGAGGCCGCGATCCCAGAGTTTGTGCTCGATGTAGGCGCGGACGATGCCGGCGGTGGCTTCAGGGCGGAGGGTTAGGGATTGTCCTTTCTCGCTGGCCGCGCGCCCGCGGTCCTCCCACGTGTACATCTCTTTCGAGACAATATCCGTTTCCTCGCCCACGCTGCGCGAGAACAGCGCCGTCTCTTCGAAGATCGGCGTGCGAATTTCCTGGAAGTTGTAGGCGCGAAAAACGTCCCGCACCGCCGCTTCCACAAAGTTCCACAGCGCCGTGTCCGGCGGCAGCAGATCCCGCGTTCCTCGGACCGCCTTAATCATTCCAGCTCCCAATCCTCTGTTCCCCGGTCCCGGAGGGACCTCTGATAGTAGCCCGCCGCTTCAGCGGCGGCTGAAGCCACCCTCGGAGCCCGTGCCGTAGGCACGGCTGAAACGTACCCCAAGCTCCGGCGTTGAAACGCCGGGCTACTATCAACCGTCCCTCCGGGACGCTTGCTCTTCCTGACGTCTGAGGTCCGACGCCTGGGGTCTGAGGTCCGACGCCTGAGGTCTGACGTCCGACTCTGACGTCCGACTCTGGCCTCCGACCTACGACGCCTATCTTTCCTTCAAATACTCATCCTTATACCCGAGATAATTCCGCGCATACCGCATAATCATCTCGTCCTCGGCAGGCCCGACCTTGCGCCGGAACTTGCCCGGCGAGCCTACCCACAGCGATCCCGGCTCGACCACGGTTTTCTCCGGAATCAGCGTTCCCGCGGCAATGATCGAACCGGCTCCGATGCGCGCTCCATTCAGAATAATCGAGCCCATGCCGATCAGGCAGCGGTCTTCGACCACACATCCGTGCAGCGTCACGGAATGGCCCACGGTGACATACTCGCCGACATACACGCCCCACTGCTGCTTCATTCCATGGAGCACGCTGTTGTCCTGCACGTTCGAGCAAGCGCCAATGCGAATCTCGTGCACATCGCCGCGCACGACCGCATTCATCCACACGGAGGCGTGCTCACCGAGGACGACATCACCGATGATCTGCGCCGATTCGTCGACATAACAAGTCGCCGGGATCGTCGGTCGCACGCCTTTGTAGGATCGGATCATGCTCTTTCAGAAGGAAATTGAAAATACCACGAGAGAGCGGGCGGGCGTAAGGGGCGCTGCTTGGTAGGGACCCCGTTGAAATCTATCTTCGAGAGGGATCTCCCGGGCAACCGGACCTGTCTACGGGAGATCCCTCGTTCCGCCTGAAGAGCGGCTTCACTCGGGATGACGCCATAGCTGGGGGCGGCGCACTTTCATTCCCACTCCGGGAATTATTTCGGAAAAAGACTCGCCCCATCACTGAACTCTGTTCCCCAACCATGCTATACAAAACTCGGGTTTCTTCTATTCCGCGGAGGAGCCTTCCGGCCGCGCCTTCCTAGGAGCGCCCTCCGGCACTGCTCCGCGGACTTTCCCGCCTCGCGTCCGGTTAACGCGCGTCGGGCCGACCCTCCGAGCCGATCTCCGCCGAGGGAACGCCCTTATGATTTCGACGCGCTTTGTTTCTCTTCTTGTTCTCATACCGCTGGTGATCGCCCTGCCCGCTCGCCTCGGCGCTCAGGATTCCGCTACCGGAGCGATTCGTGGCACGGTTCTCGATTCCTCCGGCAGCCGCATCGCCCGGGCTTCCATCGTGGTGGTGAACACTGCGACCGGCGCTCGCTACACCGCGACCAGCGACGGCGAGGGCCGCTTCGCCCTCGAATTGCTGCCTCCCGGGGATTACTCGGCTCGCGTGGTCGCCGAGGGCATGTCGCCCCAGGTCACGCCTCAGTTGCACGTGGACGTGGGCGGTGCCGCCGAACTGGGGTACCGGCTCACCGTCGCGGGAGTTCAGGAGAATATCACCGTCTCGGCGTCGCCCAGCCTGGTCGACACCAATCCCAGCGCGGTCTCGACGCTGCTCGACGAGCGGGCGATCGGCGACCTGCCCCTCAACGGCCGCCGCTTTTCCGACCTCATGCTGCTCTCGCCCGGTGTCACGCAGGATCCGCGCAGCTTGAACTCCGCCACGAACGGCGACCTTTCTTTCGGCGGCATCCGCGGTTTTCAGAACGGTTTTCTTGTGGATGGCGGCGACTACAACAACTCTTTCTTCGCCCAGGCTCTGGGACGCTACCGTGCTCCCTACCAGTTTTCGACCGAAGTGGTGCAGGAGTTCCGCGTGTCTTCGAATTCGTATGGCGCGGAGCTGGGGCGCTCGGGCGGCGCCGTGGTGAATGTCGTGACCAAATCCGGCTCGAATCATGTGCACGGAACGGCGTTCTACTATCTGCGCGATAGTGCTCTCGGCGCGGCCGATCCTTTTCTGGCTTTCAGACCGCACAATCGCCAGCAGCAGGCCGGAGGCACGATCGGCGGCCCGCTCAAACGCAACAAGACGTTCTTTTTCGTCGGATTCGACCAGCACATCTTCCACGTGCCCAACGTCGTGGAGTTTCTGAACGGCAGCGCGCAGGTCGTGCCCCAGCCCGGCACCGGTCCTTACACGCCCGGAGACTACGATTCAACCGATCAAGCGTTGGTCTTCGCTGCCGCCGCACAACTGACCTCGCTTGCCGGAGAATACCCGGCGGCGCAGATCGGCAACTCCGCCTACGCCAAGCTCGACATCAACCTTACGCCGCACCATCAGCTCGCGCTGCGCGTGAACACCTCGCGCTACTGGAGATCGAACAACGTCTTTCTCGATCCGGGCAGCCCGGTCACATACGACTCGATCAGCGACAACGGCGAGGAAACCGTGGCCACCGAAACCGTATCGCTGTCGCTTACCTCAAGCCTCTCGCCGCGCTGGATCAGCCACCTCCGCGCCCAGTTCTCGCGCGACCTGCAACAGTCTTACAGCAACACCAGCGACGTGCTGGTGAAGATTCCCAACATCCTCGACGGCATGGGGCGAAGCGACCTGCTTCCCCGGCAGACGCGCCAGCACAAACTGCAAGTTGCCGAAACTCTGAGCCTTGAGAGCAGCCGCAATTCGTGGAAACTCGGCGGCGATGGCTTGCTGACCCGGATTTATGATTTCTTCCCCAGCCAGCAGAGCGGAGAATTTCTCTTCTATCCCATCAAAGTCGATCCCTTTACTTTCGAGCCGATGGAAGCCGGCCTCGAACTCTCGCCTCTGCGGGCTTACGCTCACGAGGTCCCGCACTACTATCTGCAGAGTTTCGGCAGCGCCACATCGAATCCCGACAGCAACGAATATGCGGCTTTCGCCCAGGACACGATCCGCGTGACCGACCGCCTGGCCGTGAACCTGGGCGTGCGCTGGGATTTGCAGACCTTCACGACTGCCGGACTCGTGTCGAACCCGCTGTTTCCGCCCTCCGGGAAAGTTCCATACCAGCCGTACAACTTCGCGCCTCGCGCCGGATACGGGATCTTCTACGTGCGCATTCCGCAGATTTACAACTCGGTGGTCCAGACCGACAACGGCATCACCGACGCGCAAATTTTCCTGAATGACACCAACTACTACGACCACCAGGTCTTCCCCACGTATCCCAATCCACTGGTGAGCTGTCCGCTTTCCGCGGCGAACTGCTCGCTGCCCGCCGGATTCACCCAGGGCGTGACCAATGACGTCTCCGCTTTCGCGCCTAACTTCGTCACTCCGCGGGTGCAGCAGGCGAGCATCACCTTCGAGAAAGAAGTTGCCGGGCGCACGACCGTCGCTTTGTCCTTGCTCAACGTTCGCGGCGAACATTTGATCCGTGCCCTGGATGTGAACCTGCCGCCGCCCACAGCGCTGACTTATCCCATCTTCGATTCGACCGGCTCGATCTTTCAGGGCGGATACTATACGGTCGACTCTTTCGCCAGCTGGCAGTTCACCCAGTCGCTGACTTGTCCCTGGCCGCCCTGCATTAACCCGCTCGGGCGCCCGATCGCGCAACTGGGCGCGATCGACGAGTTTCAGAGCGCGGCTTCCAGCCTCTACAACGGAGCCACACTCTCCATCAACCGGCGCGTGGCTCACGGAACTTATCTGCGCCTCTCCTACACGTATGCCCGCGCCATGGACGACGGCCAGGACGCCCTCGTCGCCGGCCAGCCCGCCACGGTGCAGAATTCCTACGAGCCCAACGCCGAACGCGGACCAAGCGTGACCGACCAGCGCCATCGCCTGGTTGCGGCGGTTTCCGTCGAGCCGCGTCCCTTTCACCGCGGTCATGAACTGGCTGGCCGCTTCTTCAACAACTGGAAGATGTCCACGGTCGTCAACTACGGCAGTGGACGCCCGGTCAACGCGACCGTGGCCGGCGATCCCAACCAGGATGGCAACGATTTGAACGACCGTCTGCCCGGCTATAGCCGCAACGCCTTCACCGGCCCCGATTACGCCACCGCCGACCTGCGGCTCACCCGCAGAATCCATTTCTCGGAGCGCTATAAGCTCGACTTTGTCGCCGAAGCGTTCAACCTCTCCAACCGCGATAACCAGCGGGTCGAGATTACTTCAAACGGCTTGGTCGCAAACGCCAGCACCTTCGTGCAGAGTTATGTCACAGGCGGCATTGCTCCCTACCCGGGTTACTACGAGCTGCCCGGTAATTTCATGAAGCCCAACGCCGCCTATGCGCCCCGCCAGGTTCAGCTGGCGCTGAAGCTTATTTTCTAGCAGGCTGCTGAAAACTCGATGGTGCAGTGATTTTGGGTGGCGCAGCGCTTCAGCGCCGCGATTAGCGAGGTCATCTTCGCACGGTATTCGTCTCAAAATGATATTCGCCGGGGATGCGACCTTTTCTGCAGGAATTTCGGCGCTTCCCCTTGACTTGGGAGGTCAATCCTGAAATAACTATTCGGTCCCACCGGACGAGTTTGGGGGTGTGTCAGTTTGGCAGAAGTACGGCTTCAAGAGGGTGAATCCCTCGAGAACGCTCTACGCCGCTTCAAGCGCAAGGTGCAACAGGAAGACATTATCAAGGAGGTCAAGCGCCACTCCTTTTACCTGAAGCCCGGCGAAAAAAAACGTGTGAAGGCCGCGCTGGCTCGTAAGCGAGCCCGCAAGAAAACACGCAAAGAACAGGATTAACTTCAGCAAAAAGCCGCTCCTTCCCGGGGCGGCTCTGCTCGATCTGGCCCCCACCTGATTGAGCTGCAGTAGGGGATTTTCATGCTCAGCATTCTTCCGGCTTATTAGCCAGATAGTCAGTGCCCACGCCCCGTTCCAGGAGCGTGGCGGGCCGAGTCCAGGGAGTACGAGGGGGAGATGTATACATCCTGTTTTTCTCCGTACCACCGCAGTTCTTTCCCCGCGAGTGGGCGCGTGGAAACGGGCTGAAGGGAGCCATCCTCAATGGAGTTTCAGGACAAGGTGCTGAAGTGTGTGGACTGTGGAAGCGAATTTGTTTTTACCGCCGGGGAGCAACTTTTCTTCCACGACAAGCAGTTCAAGAACGAACCGAAGCGCTGCAAGGCGTGCAAGAACAAGCGCGTTGCGGTATTGGGCGCGCCCCCGGCGCCGGGACAAAATTATCGTTACACCAAGGTCGAAACCCAAGCCATCTGTTCGGGATGCGGGAAAGAGACCACCGTGCCTTTTCGTCCGACGCAGGGGCGCCCGGTATTTTGCCGGGAATGTTTCCAGTCGCGGAGGACCGCGGCCTCGGCCTGATTACGGGCTGCACGCCTGCCCCTGAAATGGGACTGCGCCCGCGATGGCTGACTTCGCCCGATTAGGCCCCCGGGGTGCGTTACCATAAGAACGTGCCCGGATATTACGTAGAGAATTTCGGTTGCCGCGCCACCCAGGCCGACGGCGCCGCTCTCGAACGCCAGTTCGAGGAACTCGGTCTCTCTCGCGCCTCGAATTCCAGCCAGGCTGCCATCGTCGTGCTCAATACTTGTACCGTCACCGCTGCCGCCGATCAGGATGCGCGCGCGGCCATCCGCCGCATTCAGCGCCGGAATCCTGAGGCCAGCATTGTCGTCACCGGCTGCTACGCGCAACGCGCTCCCGCCGAGATCGCAAGCCTGCCGGGCGTAACTCATGTCATTGGCAACTCGCACAAACATCAGCTCGCGGAGATTGTCGGAGCCACTGCCGACTCCGAATCAGTTCTTGACTCTGGGTGGCGCAGCGCTTCTAGCGCTGCGATGGAGCCTCCCACTCCGTCGAGGGCTTTAGCCCCTGGGGGGCGCGCGTTCATCCCCGTGGCCAATCTCTCTGCGCCTGCCGGACCCCCGAAGCCGGAAGCCGAACGGCCGATCTTCGTCTCCGACATCTTCGCTCACACCGAACTGCTGGCCGCTCCCGTCTTCGACGCCCCGAATGAACGTACCCGCCCTAACCTGAAAATCCAGGACGGCTGCGACAACCGCTGTTCCTTCTGCGTGATTCCCTACGTCCGTGGTCAAAGCCGTTCTCTCCCGCCCGACCGGATCATTGGCGAGGTGAACGCGCTGGTCGACGCCGGCTATCGCGAAATCGTCCTCAGCGGGATCAATCTCGGCCGCTGGGGACGCGACCTCGGACCTCAGGCCCCGGACCTCAGACCTCGGACCCCGGACCTCAGCCCTCAGCCCTCAGCCCTCAGCCAAACCCCGGCGTCTGGGGTCCGAGGTCTGAGGTCTGACGCCGCCTTCCAGAAGCTGGAAAGCAGAAGCCGAGACCCGCGTTTCGAGGATCTCATCCGCGCCATCCTGGCCGAGACCTCGATTGAGAAGCTGCGCATCTCGTCCGTTGAGCCCATGGACTGGACCGACGACCTGATTGTGCTCGTGGCCTCGTCCGCGCGCATCGCCAAGCACGCGCACGTACCCATGCAATCCGCCAGCGACGCCGTCCTGCGCCGCATGCATCGCAAATACCGCCCCTGGCACTATCGCGAAAAGATTGAGAAGATTCACGCCGCCATGCCCACGGCCGCCATCGGCGCCGACGTCATGGTTGGATTTCCCGGCGAAACCGACGCCGAGTTCGAAGCCACGCGCCGCATGGTCGAAGACTTGCCCTTTACCTACCTGCACGTCTTCACCTATTCCGCCCGCCCCGGCACGCCGGCCGCGTCCCTGCCGAACCAGGTCCCGGTACGCGTAGCCCGCGAACGCAACCGCGTCTTGCGCGAGTTGGCGGCTGATAAGAAGCTGGCGTTCATGCGGAGCTTCGTCGGCAAGGAAATTGAGGCGATCACGCTGAAGAGCGAGTGTGGCGCGGGCGAGTGTGGCGCGGGCACTCCTGCCCGCGAAAGCCGTCCAGCTGAATTCACCGAAGCTCTCACCGACAATTACCTGAAGCTGCATCTCAAAGGACGCCACCAGCCCAACCGCTGGCTGCGCGCGCAAGTGGAAGACGTGATTGACGGCGCGCTCGAGGGAGCAGCCAAACACGCGGACTCTCCGAGCTCCTAATTCATAAACGCAGTCCCTGCACTAGCTCACTTGATCTTCTTGGCCGTTATCGTGCTGTCGTAGAGCCAGAGCACGTAGGTGTCGACCTTGCCATCCGGCGACCTTGTAAAGGTCAGAACGCCGGGTTGCCCACGCTGGAAGAAACTGTTTGCCGATAAGGGCAGATCCGCCTCAGGTTCGGGGTCATCAGGCCCCTGCTCCAACAGCCTGTCCCCTTCGCGTGTGATCTTCACAATCTTGCCCGGGCTGACCTCGTATTCGCCGACATAGTCATCCAAAACATTGGGATCAACTCTTGCAGGCACGCGATTCTGGTTCGGGATCTCGCTCTCCGCGCGTGCCGTCAACAGCCAGCGTCCGTCACGTTTCACATAGGTTTCAACAATTCTCAATTCCTCTGTAATTTCCCGGCCGGCAAACGGTACGTGCGACGTGGTGCGATACATCATTACGGCTGCGTTGTTGTCGCCGTGGACTCGCACCTCGCGGGGCTCGTCGCTAAATTCCTTGAGAGTACGAGCCCGCTCGATCAATTTTTTCTTGTCGTAGATCAAGCCGTTGTCTGGCATCAGGATTGCGTCGTCCAGAAAGGCGCCGAAGGCGGTCGCGTCGTTCCGCGCAAGGGCTGCCCATCGTTCGCGCAAAACCTGCCTGAGTTCAACTTCCAGCTTCGTTGGTTTCGGCTGTGCGATGGTGGATCCCGCGATCGCAAGCAGGGCAATGATCGTCATACGGACTGGCATTCGTTTCATGGAGGGCCTTTCAGGGGGAACAACGCTTCATCAAGCCGCGCCCGGTTGCAGCCGCGCCGCGATCTTCTCCATCAGCTCCGCCGTCGCTTGCCCCGCTTCGAGGGTAGAGAACTCGGTTCCCAACTCAATCACCGGAACGCCGGCGCAAGCCTCACGAAATGACTTCTCCGTGGCCGGCGACGCAGTCATGTCTGTGCTCACCAGCAGCAGATCGAAGCGCGACACCCGCATCAGGATCAGCGCGTCGCGCAGGTTGTTGCTGGTGTGCACGTCATATCCGCCGCGCCGCAACAGTTCGCGAATGTAGGTGACGACGTCCGCACTGCGGTCCACGCACAACACGCTTCGCCCCTTTGCAACCGGCTGCTCGGCCTCCGCCGGCGCACGGTAAAACGCCGCCACCGCGTGATCTTCCGATGCGTGAGAATCAAACAGCTTGCTCAGATGGGACAACTGCAAAACTTTGTGGATATGCTCGGGGACATCGCAGAGCTTCAGATCGCCGCGCGCCTGGCGCGTGCTGGTCAGGGTGCGCACCATGGTTCCCAGCCCGCTGCTGTCAATGAACACCACCTCGCCCAGATGCAGCACGATCGAGCGCCGGTCGCGCAACAGCCATGCCACATGGGCGCGCAGCGCCTCGCTCTCCCCGCCGGCAACGATTCTTCCCTGGCAGCGGACAATCGTCACCCGCCCCACATCGCGCGTTTCGAGTGATAGTTTCATTTCGCCCCTAGCAGGCTGCGGAAAAATGGACTCCGCGACTTAGATCCTCTCCAGATCTCAGTGATTTTGTGATTCGGGAAGGGTTCTGGCTGCATCCGCTGGTGTCCCGCGGATTCGTTTTCGGGCCTGCGAGC
>Ga0209517_10000721_pt1 | contig 54817 bp, 49 predicted proteins | sample PeaSoiMetSII2010_FD_187695 | JGI IMG/M metagenome (GOLD analysis project Ga0209517, IMG submission 187695) | Peat soil microbial communities from Weissenstadt, Germany - SII-2010 (SPAdes) (version 2) | ecosystem: Environmental > Terrestrial > Soil > Wetlands > Peat | place: Germany...
TTGGCGGGATTCGCCACTCCGAGCCGATGGAGCGCTTCCATGGCCACCGCGACCACGCGCAAAGCCTCGCGCGGATGGCGAAATTCCCAGCGCGTGATCGCGATCATTCCGTCAGGTTTGAGGTGATCGAAATATTCGCGGAAGGCCTCGACGGTATAGAGATTGTTTTCGCTGAGCGCGAACGCCCCGGCCGCAGTTGAGGCCCACGTGTCGACCAGGGTCATCTGCACGACGTCAAAATGCTGTGAGGTTGAGCGGAGAAATGACCGGCCGTCGGTGACGTGAATATGCACATCGGGCCGATCGTAGAGATGCTGCGCGTAGTCGGCATAACGCCCGCGCATGATGGTGGTGGCGATGATGGGATTGATCTCGATCCCGGTCACGCTGGGGCTGCCGTTGGCCACGGCGCGCAACACGTCGACGCCACCTCCGGGACCGATGATGGCGAATTCTCCACGCGGGCGCAGAACGTTGGCCAGTGCGGGCGGCGCCGACATGAGAGCGTGTTCCCACGCGGTCCTGTGCCATTGCGCCACGTCGGCGTTCATGATGTAGGTGGAAGCGTCGGCGTCAATCACGATGGCCTTGGCCTGACCCTGGCGGTCGACTTCTACGCGCGAGATCGCATTCCAGCGGGCGAACTCCACCCACGCGGGATCGCGGAACCTGCCCTTGGCATACACCACGTCGATCAGCCGCCCAGAATAGTTCGCGCCGATCAGGGCCACCAGCGCGAGCGCCAGCAGGGCTGCATTTCTGCGCGTTAAACGGAACTCGGCCCAGATCGTGGCGGCGGCGGCCATGGTGGCTCCGGCGACCAACACGACGTTCGGTCCACCCACCCAGTTGAGCAAGGGGACAACCGCCAGGCAGGCCAGCGCTCCGCCGCACAGGTCGGCGCCGTAGAGTCGCGGGATGCGGCGAGTTTCGCGGGCGAATACAACCGCGAACAGAAGTCCGGTGAGGAAGAAGGGCACGGCAGCAGCCAGGTAGAGCACGGTGAGCCGGGCGAAGTTTCCCCAGGATACGTATAGAGCGACCCGGGCATGCAGGACGACTTCCAGCATCACGAGGACGACCACAGAATTTGTCATGCACAGCCGCGCAGCCAGCGTGCGGGTGTCCGTGTTCGCGAGCCTGCTCTTCAGCAGGTACGCGAATACGCCGCCCGCGCCCAGTCCCAGCAGAGCGATTGAAATCGCGAGAAAGGCAAAGTGGTAAAACAGCACGACGGAGAACAGGCGAGTCAGCGCCAGTTCCAGTAAGAGCGCGGAGAAGCTGGTGAGCGCGAGGCCGGCCAGCAGAGTCTTTTCCGGGATTTCAGTACTGCTCGACATTGGGGTAGGAGTCGCGGTGATGACGGGCATAAATGGATAGAGGCGACAGTCTAGCAGATGGTAGACAGACGAGTAGCGGGTCAATTGCCTAACGAGAGCCGCTAGGTCTTCTGCTGTGTCATCCTGAGCGGAGCCGTTTTTCAGGCGGAGCGAAGGATCTCGTGCGGATTAAACCCCAAAACTGGACGAATTCTGCTGCCAGAGCAGGGCGAGTTAGCTCTCAAGTATGACCTGCGCAATCGCCTGCTCCACGGTGTGCGATATCGAAAGGGCCACATTTTTCGCCCCGAGTTTTGCCGCGAACTCTCCCGCTTTGCCGTGGAACGTCATGGTCGGCCGGCCTCCGGGCATGCGGGTCACCTCGCAATCGCGCCAGCGCACACCATGATTCCAGCCCGTGCCCAGAGCCTTCATCGCGGCTTCCTTGGCCGCGAAGCGCGCGGCATAGCGCTCAAAGCGATTCGCCTTGGAGTCGCAATAGCGAATCTCTCCGGGCGTGAAAATGCGCTGCAGAAAACGCTCGCCGAAGCGCTCGATGGACTGGCGGATGCGGGGGACTTCGGCGATGTCGATGCCTGTGCCTACGATCATGTTCAGGACGCCCCTTCGCCCTTGAATCTTACAGCAAACGATCGCCACGATAGATCAAGCGTCCATCGATGATGCGAGCCTCCGCGGTGAGAGTATGCGGTTTCACTGGGCCAGCGGCGTCGATGTGCAGGACTTCATGTCCGTGGGCGACGAGCCAGTCGGAAACCAACATGCGGTGACAGCGGAAATACACTCGTTCGGCGCACATATACGCTGTGCGGGAGCTCTCGGCGCGCGCAAGCAGCTCGGAGATGGCACGGTCGAATTCCGGCGTGAGCATGTAGTCCGCATAATTGCGGAAGCTCTGGTTGCGCAAAGCAATGTTTGGAGACTCTTGGAGAATTTTCTTGCGGTAGCCGCCCAGCGCCGTCATCGGCAAATAACGGAATCCCGCCGCTGGCAAAGTTTGTTGCAATGAATCGCGATTGAATTGTGGCAGACGGCGCGACATGGGAAATGCGCGGATGTCCACGAGCGTCTGAACCTGATGCGCCCGCAGGGTGTCGATCAGTTCCTCGAAGGTGCGGGTGGAATGTCCGATAGTGTAGAGAACGGCCAACGGGATATTGGATGCTGCATCGCTACGACGCGATTCGATTGAGGGCGGCTGCGACGATAGGATCCTGATCTGCAAATACCGTGCGCAAATCCAGCAGCACTCGTCCTTGTTCCACGCGGGCAACGATGGGCGGATCAGACGTGCGCAGGCGGGCGGCCAACTCGTCGGCGCTCAGGCTCGTGCAACTCAGCGCCAGCAGGCGGGTCGGCAGTACAGAAGACGGCGCGGCGCCGCCGCCGATCACAGATTCACCATCGGTAATTTCGATGTTCAATTTCGACGACTGCACTTGCGCGGCCAGCGCTTCGGCGCGCTTGCCGATTTCCTCTTTCGTCAGCCGCATCATCTTCAGCGTGGGGATGGCGTCGTGGTCGCGCTTCACGTAGGCAAGCAGCGTAGCCTCAAGGGCGGCGTAGGTGAGCTTGTCGACGCGGAGGGCGCGAAACAGGGAGTTGGCGCGCATGTGAGCCACCAGATCGGCGCGCCCGCTGATCAACCCGGCTTGCGGGCCGCCCAGCAGCTTGTCGCCGCTGTAGGTCACAATGTCGACGCCGGCGCGCAGGCTGTCGAGCACACTGGGTTCGCCGGTGATGCCAAAATTCTGCAAGTCCACGAGCGCGCCGCTGCCCAGGTCTTCCATCAAGGGCAGGCCGCGCTCACGCGCTAGCGTAACCAGATCGGCGGTGGATGCCTGCTCGGTAAAACCGGTGATCTCAAAATTGGAGCGGTGCACCCGCAAAAGCAGCCGCGTGCGCTCGGTGATGGCCTTCTCGTAGTCGGTGACGCGCGTGCGGTTGGTGGTGCCGACCTCGCGCAGGGTTGCGCCCGACTTCGCCATCACGTCCGGAATACGGAAGGATCCTCCGATCTCGACCAGCTCGCCGCGGGAGACGATCACTTCGCCGCCATCGGCCAGAGTGTTGAGTGCCAGAAGTACAGCGGCGGCATTGTTGTTCACGACGATGGTGGAAACATCAGCTTTTGTAGAGACAGCCGCCTCGGCTGTCTCGCCAGGGCGAAGCCCGGCGGACGCATCCGGACTCGTGCCGCCGAGCAAGCTGCGAAACAGGCGATCGACGTGAACGTCCCGCTTGCCGCGCTCGCCCGCATCAACGTCAAACTCGAGATTTGAAAAATGCCCGGCAGTTTCGCGAATGTGCGCCAGCGCTGCCTCGGCCAAGGGAGCGCGGCCAAGATTGGTGTGCAGAATGACTCCGGTCGCGTTGATCACGGGACGCAAGGAGTGCCCAAGCGCTCGCCGAAGATGCTTTTCGATGGCGTTGCCTATTCCGTCCAGAGCAAGTCGTAGCGCGGGGCGATCGAGCAGACCAGAAGCGACTTCTTCCCGCACACGCGCCAGCACAGCGCGTGCCGCAGCAGTGACCGCGGCTGTTCCATGGCCGGAAGCGAGCGCTGCGACGGCCGGCGTGCGAATCAACTCGTCCACCGACGGCAGTTCGCGAAACAGCTCCGATTTCCCCACGGTCTTCATCTCCAGATTAACCCCCGGATTATCCCATGAAACCGACGAAATGCCCTGCGCTGCTGGCGTGGTACCCCGACAGTTCGCAGGAACAACGCTTCGAGGGCTTTGATTCGGGGGCTTTGAAAGGGCACGGCTTCCAGCCGTGCCGCTCAAGGCCGTCAAAAAAACGGACTTTAGCCCCTGAGGGGAATGCGGTATCCCTTCATGAATTCCGGGGCACAAGATCAAAGCGTGTGCAGATACGCCAGCAGATCCTGAATGTCCTGCGCGTTCAGAGTCTGATTGTAGCCGGGCATTTCGTTGCGGCCGAGGCGGATGATGTCGGCGACCCGCTCATCGTTGGCGGGCAGCCCGCTCAGGGAAAGGTACTTGTGCTGGAAAACTCCCTTGAGCCCGGGACCCTTCTTGCCGCGAGTGGAATACGGCTCATGGCAGCGATCGCATTGCGAATCGTAGATCTTCCGTCCGGCGGACTGTTGCGGGTTGAGGCCGAGTTCGGCGTCTGACTTGCGGCGCTCAACGTCGCAAGCGGAGATTGAAACGATCGCGAGCAGAACCATGAGCATTCCAGACAACATTCCGCAGTGACTCTTCCCTGACTGCCCCATCGGAGCCTTGCCCTTCCGTTGCATGAACACCCCTCGATCGTGCCATACGCCGCACCGCGCACCGCCTTACAATAATAGAGCAAGCCCAGTTTTGCCTCACTCATGACAGTTGCCATCAAGCGAGTTTACGAGTCTGCATCGCGCGCCGACGGAGCGCGGGTGCTGGTCGACCGGTTGTGGCCGCGTGGTCTTACGAAAGCCAGCGTCGCGCTCGACGAATGGTTGCGCGATCTGGCGCCCTCCGACGAACTGCGTCGCTGGTACCATGCCCAGCTCGATCTTGCCCAGAACGCCAAAGGGCAGAGCGTTCAGTGGCAGAGCTTCCGCAAGAAATATTTGAAGGAGTTGTCGCAACCCGAAGCAGAAGACGCGTTGCGCCAGCTCTACCAGCTTGCCCACAAAAGAAAGCGTGTGACCCTGCTGTTTGCCTCGAAGAATGAAACCCACAACAACGCGGCCGTTCTCAAAGAATTGCTCGATGGGATGCGCAAGCCTCCAACTGGGACTGGGCCGGGAGCGGTTCACGTCATGCGCAAGCGCGACGCTGCCGTGCGGCGCAGATAGCCATCGATCGTGAAGTCCCGCCCGCGTACTTCATTTAGAATCGTGCCGCATGAGATCCGTTTTCCAATGGAACCTGGGTGGACGCGCGCTCGAATTGGGCAAGCGCACGTTGATCATGGGCATCGTCAACGTCACCCCGGATTCGTTTTCCGATGGCGGACAGTTTCTGGATCGCGACCAGGCCATCGCGCACGCCGAACGATTACTGGACGAAGGCGCTGAAATCCTCGACATCGGCGGCGAGTCGACGCGTCCCGGTGCGCGCGTGGATGCCGGCCCCCCAAAGCTTGCCGAGGCCAAGCTCGCCGAGGCAAGGAAGGGTGCGCCCGCCGTCACCGTGGAAGAAGAACTCAAGCGCGTGCTGCCGGTGATCGCCGAGTTGAAGAAGAAACATCCCACCGCGGTGCTCTCGGTCGACACCTATAAAGCGGCTGTGGCGCGCGCGGCGGTGGGCGCTGGAGCCGAGATCGTCAATGACGTCAGCGGGTTTCGGTGGGATCCGCAGATGGCAAAGACGATTGCCGAGCTCAAGTGTGGTGCGGTTCTGATGCACATGCGGGGGCGTCCCGAAGAGTGGCGCACGCTGCCTCTGCCGGGCGACATTGTGCTGCTGGTGAAACGCGAACTCAAGGAGTGGGCGGAGAAGGCGGTGCTGGCGGGAGTGCGGCGCGAGCGCATCGTGCTCGATCCCGGCTTCGGGTTCGGCAAGAGTTTCGATGAGAACTACCCGCTGCTGGGACGCTTCAGCGAATTGCAGGCGACGGGGTTTCCGCTGCTGGCGGGCACTTCGCGCAAATCATTTATTGGACGGACCCTGGGTAGAGACGGAAAAGATGTTCCGCCGGAGGGCCGCCTCTATGGGACTCTCGCGACCCAGACTGCGCTGATTCTCAAGGGCGCGCACATTTTGCGGACGCACGACGTGAAAGCAGCGGTAGATGCTGCGCGCGTGGCGGATGCGATCTTGCAGGCGCGCTAGAGCCGGGGCTCAGACCTTGGGCTAAGACCCACGGCTCCCCGGGCGAGACGCCCCCGGGACAGCCGGCAGGATGCCGGCGCTACTGTTTTCCGGCAAAGAAAATCATCAAGAAAAAGGCGTCCGAAATTTCGGACGCCTTTTTCCACCTACTGACTAACTGAGATACTCCGCTTCTCGCTAATTGTGTTTCTCTTCTTGTTGCTTTTTCTTTTCCTCCGGCGTTAGCGGGCGCTGCTGAGGCGGCGCCGGCCGCACTTGTGCGGGAGGTGGCGTATGCTGCTGCGGCGCGCTCGGCGGAGGACTCGCCGGACGCACAGCTGGTTCGTTGCGCTGCGGTGGCTCTACCGGACGATTCTGCGGCACCGGCTGCGGACGGCTCGCCTCCGGAGCCGGACGGTAGCTCGGCTGGGGCTGAGTCGGTTCAGGCCGATTGTTTGGCTGCACCACGGGCGGACGATTCTGCGGCACCGGTTGAGTCGGTGCCGACTGAGTCGGCTGCGGACGGTAGCTGGGCTGAGGCTGAACCGGTTCCGGCCGGTTGTTTGGCTGCGCCGCGGGTAGACGATCCGTCTGCACCGGTGTCGGGGCTGGTCGATAGGCCGGCGTGGGTTGATTATTGGGAACCGGACGGGAGGTTTGCACCGGAGTAGGTTGCACCGGAGTCGCGTTCGGCCGCTCGTAGACAGCGGGCGCAGTGTTGGGCCGGTTCGTCGGTTGGTTCATTGGCTGGCTCACCGGCGTATTTACCGGCTGATTGACAGGCCGAGCCATGGTGGGCGGTGGCGTCGCAGGTTTTCCCGGAGGCGCCTGCCTCACCAAAGGTTGGGCCACCGGGGTATTCGTGGGACGCAGACGTTGCATCTCCTGCCGAGCGATGGGCTGTCCGGGATTCGCTGCCAGCGCCTGTTGCCGGGCCGCAAAAGGCACCGGCGGAGGCGGAGCAACCGCTTTGGCGACTACCGCACGATTCGCCACGGCAGCCGGAGGCGCGGCTACTCGGATTGTGGTGTTGGCACGAACACCCATCACGCTGTTGGATGTTGGCGCCACTGTGGCCCGTGCGTTCACCGGCGCTGCCGCAATCTCCCTGGCGTTGACCGTTACTGCTGCCCGGCCAACCGACTGTCCGCTCGTAAACGCTTGTTGCGGAACCGCGGTGACCGCCCCGGAAACGTTCCGGTTCGCATACGTGACATTGTTGATGACGGTCGTCTTATTAATGATGGTCGTGTTATAGACGTTGGTCACCTGCGTGACATTCACCGTCGTGTTGCTGACGTTGACGCGGTTGACATAACCGGGGCTCACCCGGTACGACGGCACGTACACTTCGCGGGGACCCAACGGGAACCAGCCCATGTTGCCGCCGAATCCGCCGCCACCGCCCACGAACACGACTAGAGCGGGCGCGTAAACCGGCCGCACTTCCGGCGGTCCCGGCACCCAACCCCAGCGGCCTCGAATGGACAACCAGCGGCCGTAGTGAAACGGTGCGTAGCCCCAGGGTTCTTCATCGACCCAGGTCCATCCCCAGGGCTCGATCCATGCCCAGTGGCCCTCACGATAAGGAGCCCAACCTGCGTTTACGCGAGGGTACCAGACGTTTCCGTAGCCGGGATCGGGGCGCCAGTCACCGTTATCATCCAAATCCTCGTACCCGACGACGTCATGTGACACGTATCTCGCCGACGGGGAGTCCTGATAGCGATGGTCGCGCGACTCCGTCCAGTTGTCGAAATCGTCGGGATCGCCCAGATCTTCCACCTGGGTATTCAGTCGCTCGGTGCCCTCGAAGGTCCAGCGCTGCCCGCGATGCAGGGTGAAGGTTTGTCCGTTACCCGTGGACTCGCCTTTTCCTTCGCGAACGCTGACCACGGTGTAAGTTCCATCGTCACTGGCTTCTACGCGGTAGCGGCCGGGCTCGAAGATGGAGAACGCCAGGTTGGGCGTGTCGATCTCAAACACATCGTCGTCGTCCAAGTGGCGGACGCGGACGCCGATGGATCCCGAGCTAAGTTGGATTTGCGCGGTCTGGTCGGTAAGGTTGAGAAAGGAGATGCCCGTATTGCCGTTCAGGTCGATCACCGCCGACCCGATGGAGAGTTCGGCGCGCGAGTCCCGATCCGACCAGATCTTGTCGCCCGTGGTCAGCGGCCGGTTCCGAGCGGCCTCGACCCACTCCGACTCGCCCGCCGGCTGGAACGAAATGGAACCTTGCATGTATCCCAGACGCGCTACCCGGCTCGGCGGATCATCCTGCTCGCGCTCGTCCTGCGCCACTGCCCGCTGCACCAGCGCAGTGGCCGCCAATGCCACAGCCGACAGGACGATCGTCCATTGCAGTCTCTTCATCAGTTTCTTCATAGTGATGTCATCCTTTTTCGAGCGGAGCATTCAAACTCGCGCTCGCGCTTCCCGCGGTGGTTCTGGCCCAGGGCTGGGCGCATTCGTTTGAGCGAGCCTCATCGAACATAGACGTGAATCTTGCGTTGGAGAAGCAACGCCCCTATTAGAGGTAACCCGATGGACCTGATTCTAATCTTCTTCGCGACATTTGCAGAGACCGAAAGTGCGTCCCATGTTGTGTACTTTTGTGCGGGTTATCCGGAAGGGGTGAAGTTTAGAACGCTTTGCCAGAATCCAGAAGGATGGTGACCGGCCCCTCATTCAGCAGTTCGACCTGCATCATTTCCTGGAAGCGTCCGGTTTCGCAGCGCAGGCCGGCGGCTCGAATGCGCTGCACGAAGAATTCGTACAGTCTCCGAGCCTGTTCGGGCGGAGCGGCTGCATCGAACGATGGGCGCTTGCCCCGGCGCACGTCCCCGTAGAGAGTGAATTGGGACACCACGAGCACGCTGCCGCCTGCGTCCTGCACGCTGCGGTTCATCTTTCCGTCGTGGTCTTCGAAGATGCGGAGGCCGGCGATCTTTTCGGCCAGATAGGTTGCATCGGCCTCAGTGTCATCGTGTCCCACCCCCAGTAGCACCAGCAAACCGAGGCCAATTTCGCCGCTGGTCCAATCGTTGTTCGTCCGATCTCTGATCGTGACTTTGGCGCGGCTCACGCGCTGTACGACGGCCCGCATACGTTTCCTGACTTCTTGCTGCTCGTACCCATCCTCGAACGCCCCATCATACCCCCGGCCAACGTTTGACCCCGGCAATGCCCTGCCGTTAGGATTCAAGTGTGCAATCCCAAGTCAGCCGAGGCTTTGCCGGAAGTTGCGAGGCCCTTCCTTTACACTAATTCGCCCGGACAATTACACTACACACTCGCCTTTTTTCGGACGCAGTACGTAAGACGTGACCGAGTTGTGGAGGGCCAAAGCCCGAGCCAGCAAAATTCAGAGCCGCAGCAATGAAGACCTGCGATTGCGCAACGAGAGAATCGAATTCAAATCTAATTGAGGCAAGCGAGGAGAAACATGGCAGACGTAGCCGAGAAGGTAAAACAGATTATCGTGGAGCAGTTGGGAGTGGATGAGGGCGAAGTCACATCGAGCGCGTCGTTCGTGGACGACTTGGGCGCGGACTCGCTCGACACCGTGGAGTTGGTCATGGCCTTCGAAGAGGCCTTTGACATCGAGATCCCGGACGAGGATGCGGAGAAGATTCGCACCGTGCAGGATGCGGTGGACTACATCGGCAAGCACGCCAAGGCGGGCAAATAATCTTGGAGCCGGATTTTTTCCAGAACCTGCCCGGAAACTCCATTGACCGGGTGGAACTGGTCATGGCCCTCGAAGAGGCTCTTCATCTTGAGATCCCTGACGCGGACGCCGAGAAGATCCGGACTGTGCAGGACGCAATCGACTATTTCAACAAACGCAAGAAAGGCGGCAAATAAGCCTTGGGACGCAGGGTCGTAGTTACGGGTCTCGGCTTGGTCTGTGGCGCGGGCAATTCCACCGACGTGGTGTGGAAGGCGCTGCTCGCGGGTAAGAGCGGCGTCGGACGCATCACCGGTTTCGACCCCACCGCTTTTGCCTGCCAGATTGCCGCCGAGGTCAAGAACTTCGACCCGCTGAATTACATCGAGAAAAAAGAAGTTAAGAAGATGGGGCGCTTCATTCACCTGGCCATCGCAGCCGCCGATGAAGCGCTGAAGATGTCGGAACTGAAGATTACTCCCGAGAACGACGAGCGGGTCGGCGTTCATATCGGGTCGGGGATCGGAGGGTTCGACATCATCGAGCGCGAACATGTTGCGCTGATGGAAGGCGGTCCGCGCAAGATCTCTCCTTTCTTCATTCCGGCGGCCATCATCAATCTGGCGGCCGGGCAGGTTTCGATGCGCTGCGGGGCCAAGGGACCGAACGAGGCGACCGCCACGGCCTGCACCACCAGCGCGCATTCCATTGGAGATTCCTTCCGCATCATCCAGCACAACGATGCCGATGTGATGATTGCCGGCGGCGCCGAGGCCGCGATTACTCCCATGGGAGTGGGCGGATTCGCCGCCATGCGCGCGCTCTCGACCCGCAACGACGCACCCGAGAAGGCCAGCCGTCCCTGGGACCGGGACCGCGATGGCTTTGTGATTGGCGAAGGCGCGGGCATTATGATTTTGGAAGAGTTGGAATTCGCCCGCAAGCGCGGCGCCCGCATTCTGGCGGAGATAGCCGGCTACGGCATGAGCGGCGATGCTTACCACATGACCCAGCCGGCGCCGGAGCATGAAGGCGGATTCCGCGTGATGCGCAACGCGGTGCGCGATGCCGGCGTGACTCCCGACGTGGTGGGATACGTGAATGCCCACGGCACCTCGACGCCGATCGGCGACACGCTCGAGGCGCATGCTATCCGTAACTTTTTTGGCGACCGCAAGATTGCGGTGAGTTCGACCAAGTCGATGACCGGGCACCTGCTCGGTGGAGCGGGCGGGCTTGAAGCAGGAATTACGGTGCTGGCGTTGCGCGACCAGATTCTGCCTCCCACGATCAACCTGGAGAACCCCGATCCCGATACCGCTGGCATGGACCTGGTGCCCAACCACGCGCGCAAGGCGGAAATCGAATACGCCATGTCGAACTCGTTCGGCTTCGGCGGGACCAACGGCGCTCTGCTGTTCCGGCGCTGGAGCGAATAAAGACCTACAGAATTATTTTTCGGCCCGCTCCAAACCCCTGATTCGGCGCGGCTTTTGGCTCGTAATGTCCTCTCGCGCGCATCCGCGAAAAGAGTAACGACACTTTGGTACTTCGCTGGTTGACCCTTTGTGTCTTTTCAAAGATGGCGACCGCCTCCACAATGGATTTCGAAAGTGGAGTCTTTCCCCAGACTATGGATAAAGCTTTCGCCACAACCTTCGCCTCCGCCCTTCCCACACGGAAAACAGCCGCCCGCACCGCACTCGTGGGCTTGAACGAACCAGCCCGCGCGCTGCTGTCGGAAGGATTCCGTCAATTCGGCATCGAAACCGTGATTGTGACGGCAGACGCCGCCGAGCGCCTGCGCAGAGAAAAGTTCGAGGCTTGCGTGCTGAGCCTGGGAGAGGGCGCCGACGCTGTGATGGAAGCGGCCCGCTCGTCCCCGTCCAACAGCCGCTGCGTCATTTACGGTGTCGGCGGCAACGCGCAAGAAACGATGCGCTACTCCAAATTCGGCATCAACGCCATGTTCAGCGATCCGCTGGAGCGGCCCGCCGCTCTCAAGCTGATCCGCGCTACGCGCATGCTGGTCCTGCATGAATTCCGGCGCTACGTTCGCATCCCGGTCATGACCGAAGTCTCTCTCGTCGGCGATGGCCGGCGCATTGCCGCGAGCAGCATAGAAATCAGCAGCGGGGGCATGTCGGTCAAGACTGCCGAAGACTTTTCGATCGGAACCAACGTCGACATTTCTTTTGCCCTGATGACCCTTCCCCGCGTCAATCTCAAGGGAATCGTGAGCTGGCGCAAGCCCAAGTCGGTCGGAGTGCGGTTCGCCTCCACCGACGAACAGCGCCATAAGGTCAAGACCTGGATCAATTCCTACCTCGAAAACTGAGTCTGCGCGGTACAAGCAAAACCTCTCACCACAGAGGACGCAGAGGGAAATCATCGCTACAACACTTCCTCCCCGGCATTCTGATTTTTTTCCTCGGCGTACTCTGCGTCCCCGGCGGTGAATGTCTTTTGACGTTACCCACAGCATTTAGAATAGGTTTGTGCCCGAAGCCAGCACTCGCGACGCGACCGCGGCGGCGCAACCCGCCACTGGCCCGCGGCGCTTTACCCTCCGCCAGCGCATTGTTCTGCACATCATCATCCGGCTGGGATACTGGGTCATTCGCCTGATCGGCCCTACCCTGCGCGTCTGCATTTCCTTCGAAGAAGGTGCGCAGTCAACCCTGGAGCAGCGTCCTCTGATTGGTTCGTTCTGGCATTCCTGCATCATTCCCGCGACCTACATTTGCCGGAACCTGGGCGTGCGGGTGATGAGCAGCAACAGTTACGACGGCGAATACATGGGCCGGATCATCCACAAGTTCGGCTTCGTCGCCGTGAAAGGATCCAGCAGCCGCAACGCCGTGCGCGCCTTGCTTGGCCTGCGCCGCGCGCTGGAAGATGGCTGGACGGTGGCGTTCACCCTCGACGGCCCGCGCGGCCCGCGTCACCAAGTGAAGCCCGGACCGGTGGCGCTGGCGCGATCGGCGGGCGTGCCTTTGACCCTGTTCCACGCGGCCGTCGACCGCGCCTGGGTGCTCAATTCCTGGGACCGCATGATGATTCCCCTGCCCTTCTCGCGGGTGCTGCTGCGCTTCGGCAAGCTGATCCCAGTTCCCGCGGGCGCGACTGACGAGGATGTCGAGCGCTACACGGCCGAACTGCAAGCTGCGCTCGATCGCGTCTGCGCATTCGCTGAGGCTAACGTGAGTCAGGTTGGGACGAGCGAATTTCCGTACTCCAAGCGGAGCTAAAGGAGAGGGTAGTGGTGCAGTTTGACTGCGAGACCCCTCTGCTCCCACGGCGTCATCCTGACCGGAGCCGTTTTTCAGGCGGAGGGAAGGATCTTGCGAGCAGACCGGTGGTGCGTTCTGGGATGCAGCGCGCAAGATCCCTCACCCGGCTGAACTGCGCCGGGTTCGGGATGACGCCTCCTGCATTTGCCTATTCGAGCGTCGACCCCAGCTGCTGGTACCTGTATTTCTTCCCATCCCAATAGAGCACGGACGACGTGTCTTCACCCTCGCCTTTTTCTTCCATGTAGATTCCGAGGATGGTTTTCTTTTTCAGGGCCAGGCGTTTCACGGTCAGAGTCTTAAACGGCAGATTGATCAACAGGAATTTTGCCTTGGGCTTTTCGGCGCGCCAGGCGTCTTTTTCGGCGCCGTGGATGATCAGCAGGCTAATGCCGCGTCGATCGGGTTCGTCGGAGGCGAAGGTGGACGTGACTTTCACGTCGCTATAGCCGAGGAAGCTGTCGTAGGGGTCGGCGACCACGAAACTGTACTCGTCTTTGTCGGCCATGGGATTCTTGCATTTGGCGGCGACCACGAGATCGTCAATGCCGTCGTCATCCAAGTCCGCTACGAACTGTGGCGGTCCGGGCAGCAGCGAACAGTTGTCCCCAAACTGCTTGTGAATAAGTTCGTCGGTCACTGCGGGCAGCGGATGGGTTGCGTGCGCCGGCGGCGGAGGCGGCTGCTTCTTCTGCGCGACGGCGGCGACGGTCAACCAGAGAGCGAGAGTTGGGAGGAGGAGCAATTTACTGGACGACATGTTCCTACTCTAGTCCGGTTTTGTAGGGGTTGGGTAGAGACAGAGTAGTGACGGAGGTAACGGCGGGGAGCAGCCTTTGATTGTGCGGGGCAGCTTTTGATTGTGCAGCCTTTGATTGTGTGGGGCCGGGTCTTCGACCCGGCCATGCCGAGCGAAGCTCGGCTGCATCCACGCTGTCAGCGGCGAAAATGTTCCCATCCCCGCGGCTCAAGCTGGTATGCCACGCCCTTCAGATTGCGCAGCAGAATGATTCGTGGGCGGGTGATCACGCCGATATGGGTCAGGGCAACTCCGGCAATCTGCGAGGGGACACGCTTTCCCGGCCGAGCCGTGAACAGCAGTTCGTAGTCTTCACCGCCATGCAGGGCCAGGTCGAGATCCACCTCACGGGCGGGCTTGCCGACGCTGGCCCGGGGTATGAGAACGGATTCCAGTTCGGCACCCACGCCGCTTTCTTCGCATAGGTGGGCGAGGTCCGTCGACAGGCCGTCGCTGGTGTCAATCATGGCCGAAGCCAATCCCTTCTCGCGGAGAATCCGTCCCAGTTCAACCCGGGGCTCGGGATAGAAGTGCCGTGGATAGTCGCGGGGATTCAGTTTCTTCCTGGGCGTGGCCCTCATCTGCAAAACGGCAGCGGCCGAGCCGCCGAGTTCGCCGCTGACGAAGATGCGGTCGCCGGGCTTAGCACCGGAACGCAGCACAGACTTGCCCTTGGGCGCCGTGCCGACCACAATGATGTCCGCGAGGATTCCGTTGGGGGATTCAGCCGTGTCGCCTCCGGCGAGCGTGACCCCGAACCTTTCCCCCAGACTAATCAGGCTGCGGACGAAGCGTCCCACCCATGCTTGGGGCAAGTCCCGGGGCAAGGCGATAGATAAGAAGGCCGCGACCGGCTCCGCGCCCATGGCGGCAATGTCGCTCAGCCCGCGAGCCAGGCAGCGGTGGCCCACCGACTCCGGCGGGTGCCAGTCCCGGCGGAAGTGAATGCCTTCCAGGGTAAAGTCGGTGGTGACCAGCGATTCTTTTCCCGGCAGCAGGCGCAACACGGCGCAGTCGTCTCCAATCCCGACTCGTGTGGGGCGGGCACTCCCTTTGACAAGCTCACGGCTGGCTCTGTCCGCCCGCCGTTGCCTACCAGATCTCGCCATGCGGCGAATCTGGGCAATCAACGCTTTTTCGGGTAGCGGCACGGCAGTACCAATATATACAAGGGCTCATACCAGGGACGGTCGTGCAACAATATCCGGACCGTGAGTCTTACAGCTAAGTTCCTTCTTCCCCCGATGATCCCCCTGATAATCATGGGGGCAACGCAACTCTATGCGGACGACGGAGCGGCTTCCATCGCTGCCGGTGGGATTGTGGTTATGAAACGGGAAACCCGCATCACTATGGCCAAGGAAGTTCTGCAAATCTCCCCCTCGAAGGTGATCGTCGACTATGATTTTCGCAACGATAGCGACCAGGACATCACCACTGAGGTGGCGTTCCCGATCCCAGACTACGACGACGACCTTGACAGGAGAGGTCAGATTTTCGGCTTTGACGATTTCCAACTCGCGGTCGACGGCGCGCTGGCTCGCTATCAGGTTGAGGCCAGAGCGTTCTTGAAGGACACAGAATACACACAGTTGCTAACCAACATGCAGGTTGACGTTGCGAGCTTTGGCCACGGACCTCTACTGGGCGATGTCATCGACAAACGTGGCCACCGGCGCGTTCTAGCCGAGAGCCAGGACATCCAGCGACTTACGGCCGCTCAGCGTAAGCAGCTTGAAGCGCTGGGATTAGTTGATCAGGAAGAAGGCGATGAGCCACAATGGCGAGTCAAGAAGAAGTACTACTGGCAGCAGACCTTCCCCGCGCACAAGGTCGTCCATGTCCGCCACGAGTACTCGCCGGTCGGGGGATCAGAGAACAGCGTCGCATACGGGATGCAAGCCAATCCCAATCCGGACATGGCTAGAGAAATCAAGAGCTTCTGCCTTGATGGCCCGCTGCACGCCACCCTGCAACGGATTGCCGATGGCCAGGACAAAGACAAGACCGCTTCCTATGAATATGTGGACTTCATCCTGACGACGGCCAACACCTGGAAGACGCCGATCGAGGACTTCACCCTCATCGTCGAGCGTCCGCACTGGAAGAATAACCGGGGCGAGGCAGACCTGGGAGACTACGTGAGTTTTTGCTGGGACGGACCGGTCACCAAGATCGATGCCGACCATTTCTCGGCGCACACGGGCGGTCTGATCCCCGGCAAAGAACTCAGGATCGGCTTCTTTAGCGTCGAGCGCCGAAGGTAGCCCCAAAACCACGAGTAACCTGTCCCCGGTTACCCGGTCTTCCGTAACCCAAAATGTCCTATCGCGTCGTTGACAGGGGGAACCCAGTTTGTTACCGTTAACCAGTCATTCACAATACCCTTTGGCCGAGCTAAGTTCTGCAAGCGGTTGTGATTGCAGACCAGCACAGATTTCAGGCTCTGGTCGCAGTTCCGGTAGGTGTAGGGCGCGAGATAGTTTCCATTCCCAAGATGGGAGCGTAGCCCGAAAAAGTCAGGTGGTCCGAACAGGCGTTTCGCAACTTAAGAAACATGGCCTGGAGTTCCGGACCTGATGCTTCAAAACTGGTGTTCTTCGAGGAGCGATTTGCAGAAACGCTTTTACATCCTTTTTGTGGCCCGCGGGGACGACGGGCAGCTGCGTAAAATCTCCATCCCCGTGCATTACCTCTACGTATTCGTAGTGGGCGCCGCCATCGGATTCCTCAGCCTGACCGGAATTGCCAGCTCCTATACCCGCATGCTGCTGAAGGTTTCCCGCTATAACCAGCTACGGACCGAAAAAGATCAGCTTAAAGACAATTATTCGCGCCTGGAGCAGGTCGCCAAAGAGCGCGACGTGCAGGTGGCGTCGCTGGGCTCGATCGCCGGGGAAGTTTCGGCTCTGTACGGACTCAAGGCACAGCCCACGCTGGTGACGGCGACCACTGAGCAGATTCAGGCCGCCGAAGTCAGTTCTTCTCTCGACCAATTGCATGCCTTGCGAACGTCGGCCCTGACCGGGGCGACAATGGTCGGCCTGACCATGGGTCTGACTCGCAATGCCACGACAGCGGACTGGTTCAAGGCCAACTCAGCGCCCAACCTATGGCCGGTAGAGGGCCAGGTGACGGGCAGCTTTGGAGAGCGGATCGATCCCTTCAACGGTGAAGGCGCGTTCCACAGTGGCGTGGATATTGGCAGCAGCTTTGGCTCCCCGATTATCGCTCCAGCCGACGGAGTCGTGACCTTCAGCGATCTTCTGGGCGGCTACGGCAAGGCGATCATGATCAATCACGGCAACGGCATCAGCACACGTTACGGTCACCTTTCCGGTTACGCGGTGACAGCCGGCCAGGCGGTGCATCGCGGCGACGTGATTGGGTTTGTGGGAGAGAGCGGGCGCTCGACAGGTCCGCATCTTCACTACGAAGTCCGCATCAACGACACTCCAGTAAATCCCTACAAGTACCTCCGCATGACGGTTGCGCACAGCGGCGGCTTCGCCGCCGGCAGCTAACCCCCAGCCTTCAGCCTTCAGCCCTCAGCCCTCAGCGTTCAGCCTCAATCATCTGTTGCCCCATTTTCGCGTCTTGCCTCGCCCCAGAACTGGCGTTACCGGGGTAATGAACCGGGCCAAACACAGTGCTTCATCGCGGCGTGCTCGGCGATAACATAGTAAGAATCCCCTCCCTAGGTGAAGATCTGACGCTGTCGGTTCAAGGACCATCCATGGAGAATCCCGAGATCAAGCGGTTCGGCCGGTACGAGGTCGTGGCCGAACTCGGCCGCGGCGCCATGGGCGTGGTATACAAGGCCCGCGACCCGCAGATCGAACGCATGGTCGCCGTAAAGACTGTCTCGCTGTGGGGGCAGGAACCCGACGAGGAAAAAGAATTTCGTCTGCGCTTCATGCACGAGGCGCAAGCCGCCGGACGCCTGCACCACCCTGGGATTGTTGCCATCTTCGACGTGGGAGAGAATCCCGAGAACCACGACCCCTACATCGTTCTGGAATTTGTCGCCGGAGAGCCGCTGAGCCGGATTCTGGCGCGCGAGAAGAAGCTTTCCCCGGCGAAAGCACTGCAACTTACCGAAGAGATCGCCGAGGCGCTGGACTACGCCCACGGCCAGGGCGTGATTCATCGCGACATCAAGCCGGGAAATATTCTTGTGACTCAGGACGGCCACGCCAAGATTTCCGACTTCGGCATTGCCAAGCTGAATCTGGCCCACTTCACAGTACCAGGACGAGTGCTGGGAACTCCGGCCTATATGGCGCCCGAGCAACTGAGCGGCGAAGGAGTGGACGGGCGCTCCGATCTTTTCTCGCTGGGCGTGATTCTGTACGCCATGGTCACCGGGCATTCTCCGTTTCAGGGGGACAGCGCGACCACGGTGTCGTTCAAGGTGGCCAACCGTGAGCCCGTCGCGGCCAGCGCCCTGGACCTGAGCTTGCCCCCGGAACTGGATGAAGTGATTGCGCGCGCCATGGCGAAGGATCGCGAGCAACGCTACCAGCGGGGCGCGGAGTTCGCCGAAGGCGTGCGGCAGTTGCAGGATCTGTTCAAGCCGGGCTCGACCACCACTTCGCTGCGATTGGCGGCGCTTACGGGAACCGGATCTGGCACGCGCACAAGCAGAACAACTCCAGCCTCAGGGGCGCATTCAGCGGCGTGGTTGTCGCCGGCGAAGGCGCTTGTACACATATTGCGCAAAGCGCCGATCCGGGATCTGATCCTGGGCGTGGCGACGGTGGTCATGCTGGTGATCGCCGGGGTTGAGTCGAAGTTGCTCGTGACTTCTCCCAGAACTGGGGTGCAGGTGTCGGACGCGGCTCCGAGCGGTCCCGGAGTCCCGAGTTCAGGCGGTATCCTGCCGAATTCCGCAAAGGATGTGCCCAGCCCGGCAACCCCAGGGACAGGGACAAGGACAGGGACAAAAATAAAGATAAAAACGGGTAAAAGAGTGGTCCCGGCGGCACCCGCCGCCATGTCGCCGAAACGTCGCGCTCCCGCCTCGCCTCCCGCGAAGCAAATCGTGGTGCCGTCTTCCACTCTCAATCTCGCCGTGCAGCATCAATTCAAAGAGGCCACTCTTTTCCTTTGGGTCGACGACAAGCTCACGTTGACGCGGCCTCTGCACGGGGCTCCGCAGAAGCGCCTGGTCGTTTTCAACGGATTACACGGCGCGGAGTCGGAGACCTTGAAGATTCCGGCGGGAAAACATGTGCTGCGCATAAGAGCGCTATCGGCCGACCAGACGATCGATCTCTCGAGGACGGTATCAGCCGACTTTGTCGGCGGTGGCGACAAGTCTCTGCAAGTCACGATCGACAAGCACAACAGCGCCATGCGGCTCAGCTGGCAGTAGCGTAATCCCGACGGAGCCGATTACTCGTCCCGCAACGCCACCATCGGATTCACCTTCGTGGCGCGCCTGGCTGGAATGTAACAAGCCAGCAACGCCACTGCGATCAGCGCAAGCGTCACTGCCGCGAACGTGACCGGATCGGTTGCCGTCACGCCAAACAGCAGGGACGACACGGCCCGCGTGAGCGCGAACGATCCCACGATTCCAATCGCCACGCCGATCAGGATCGTGCGCATCCCCTGCCCCAGAACCATGCGCAGCACGTTCCCCGATGTGGCGCCCAGCGCGACGCGCACGCCGAATTCGCGGGTGCGCCGGCTCACCGAATACGCCATCACCCCAAACACTCCAGCGGCCGCCAGCAGCAGCGCCGTGATTCCGAAGAATCCGATCAGGATCACATTGAATTTTCGCGAACCCAGCGACGCGGAATAGACTTGCTGAAATGTCTGGAACTTCGGAGGAATCTCCGGATTGAGGTCGTGCAAAATGCCCCGCGCGGCAGAACTTACCAGGCGGGTGTCCGCATCGCTCAGCATCGTCACCGTCATATCCGCGCGCGGTCGTTGGAACAAGTTCACGTAGACCGTCGGCCGCGGCGGCTCATCGAGACCGTATTCGTGCGTGTCGCCCACGATTCCCACAATTGTCAGCAGACGCGGATCGCCATCCATATTTCCAAATTCAATGGTGTGTCCAATCGGGTCCTGGCGAGGCCAGCGGTCGTGCGCGAGCGACTCGCTGATCACGGCCACGTGTGGCGCGTTCGCGGTGTCGCGCTCGTCGAACATTCGTCCCCGGATCAGCGGAATTCCCAGCACCCGGAAGTATCCCTCTGTCGCGACACAAAAATCCGCATTGCCAATCCGCTCCTTTTGGAGGACCTCGCTATTAAACAACGCGGCGAAGCCGTCCATCGACTTGGGAACTTCATTCTGCGTCATCAGCAGAAACATTCCGTCGGGCAGTCCGCCAGTCATGGGCAGAGCGCTTGCGGCCCCCACGCTACGCACACCGGGGATTTGTTTGAGCCGGCCAATCAAGTTCGAGAAGAAAACTCCCTGGGCCGCCTTCGCTTTGGGATCGTCCACCGACTGCAGCGAGACGTCCATGGCCACGATCTTGTCGACGCGGAATCCCGGATTCACCTCCAGCACTTTCATTAAGCTGCGTCCCAGCAAACCCGCGCCGATCACCAGCACCATCGTGATGGCGATCTGCGCCGCCACAATCGCTCGCCCCACGCGCTGGCTCCCCTGCGATCCGGCCTGCCCGCGCCCGCCTTCGACCAGCCCCTTCCGCAAGTTGACTCGCGTCGCCCGGGCAGCGGTAAACGCGCCGAGTCCGGCTGCCACCCCGGTGCACAGCAAAAATGCAAACAGCAGCACCGGCACGCTTACGGAAACGCTGTCGAGCCGCGGCAATTGTTCCGTAGCCAGGGCCACCAATCCGGCCACGCCCCACAGCGCGGCGAGCACTCCCACAATCCCGCCGATCAGCGACAGCAGGAGCGCCTCAGTCAAAAATTGGCGCACCAGGCGGCCGCGCGCCGCGCCGAGCGCACCGCGAATCGCAAGCTCGCGCTCCCGCACCGACGCTTGCGCCAGCAGCAGGTTCGCCACGTTGGCACATGCCACCAGCAACAGGAATCCCACAGCGCTAAGAAGAATGAGCAGCGGCGATCGCACCGTGCCAGTAATGGAATCCCGAAGCGGAACTACGCTTCCATCCCGGAGTAAGTAATCGGACTTGTCATTCGTCTGGGAGATCCTTCGCGCAATGGCGCTGATATCGTCGCGGGCCTGCTCGACGCTTGCGCCAGCTTTCAACCGGCCGACCCCAGAATAATTGTGCGAAGTGCGGCTGGGATTCTCGCCATCGATATCGGCGGCAAACCACACGTCCACGTCCTCCGGAAATCGAAATCCCGCAGGCAGCACGCCAATCACGGAGTAGACCGAGTTGTTTATCTTCAGATGCGATTGCGAAAGATCCTGCGCCGCTCCCAGGTATTGCCTCCAGTAACCGTAGCTCACGAGCGCGACCGGCGCCGCTCCCTTCTGATCGTCACTCGCCGTAAAATCCCGCCCCATGATCGGCTCCACGCCGAATACTGTGAGAAACTGCGGGGTCACCGCCGCCACGGTCGTGCGCGTCGGCTGCGCTGCTCCAGAGATCGACACCGGGTAAGCCGAGTACTTCGCGATGGATTGAAAACTGTGGTTTTGATCCCGGAAGTCGTCAAAGTTCGGATCCGCGAGGCGCGAAGGCCGGCCGTGGGAATTCACTTCAGAGACCGCCATGATGCGGTCCGGCCCGGAATAAGGCAGAGGGCGAAGCAAAACTCCGTACACCACGCTGAAGATCGCGGTCGTCGCGCCGATCCCGAGCGCGAGCGTAAACACCATGATGACCGTGACGCCGGGATTTTTGCCGAGCTGCCGCGCCGCGTACCGGAGGTCCTGCCAAAATCCGCTCATGTTGGCCTCGCGGTTATGATCCACCCGCGTTGCTTACTGGCGCAAGCCCATCCAGTTTTCTGAGACCACCAGGGAATTTCCCGGATTCTGCGGATCGTACTTCACCGAAGTGTGCAGCCCGAGGCGGCAGGAGTGCAGGTTAATCCAGTGTCGCAGGTAGGTGACATCCTGCGAGCATTCGTAGGAGACGCCGGCCACGTCGTATTTGTAGATCAGCATGATGGCGGCGTGGTAGTTGTTGGTGACCGCCAGTTCCTGCACATCGATCACCGTGCCGTCGGTAATGCGGCCGGTGCCTTCCAGCCACGCCCTGCGTTCGCGCTCCAGTTGGTCAGGCGTTTTGGGCTTGCGCCGCAGCAGCGTGTACGCGCCAAGCAATGCCACGCCGCCCGCTGCAACCAGCCCATAAAGTCGAAGTGAATCCATACGGTAGGTGGGTTTGAAATCTCTTTCAGCATAAGCTGAAAGCGCGGCGCGTGGAAGTGGTTCAGAAGTTACGGAGGTGCCACGGGCTGTGAAAAACTTTCAGCGTGCGACCCGAGAACGACAGTCTTGTTCTAGAATCAGCCGCGGGCTGCACCAGGGGAAAGATCTTCAACACAGAGGACACTGAGGAACTCGGGTCGAATTGAGGGATCGATGAGATTTGTGACAATCATGGCGTGCGTTCTTGCGGCGAGCGTGGTGGCAGCCGGAACCGGCGGAGCGCCGTCTTCCTCCAAAGCAAAATCGGGAGACAAACGTTCGCAGCAAGATTGGCCGGTGTACGGCGGGACGGCCGAGAATAATCACTTCTCCCCTCTGCGGCAGATTAATCGCAAGAACGTGCGGCGGCTCGGCGTCGCGTGGACATTCGATACCGAAGAGCCCGGCGGACTGCAAACCAGCCCGATCGTGGTGGAGGGAGTTCTCTACGGGCTCACACCTACGCAGAAAGTGTTTGCCCTGGACGCAGCGAGCGGAAAGTTGTTGTGGAAGTTTGACTCCGGAGTCAAGGGGACGCAGCCCGATCGAGGCCTGGCTTACTGGTCTGATGGAGAAGGCAAGGACAAAGCCCGGCGGATTCTGGTCGGTGTCATGAACTTCGTCTACGCCCTCGATGCCGGGACCGGCAAGCCAATCCCAAGTTTCGGAAAAGACGGGCGCATCGATCTGCGCGAGGATCTCGGGCGCGACCCTGCAACGCAGTCGATTTACATGACGAGCCCCGCTGTGATCTATAAAGACCTCATGATCGTGGGTGGACGCGAGGCCGAGACTTTGCCGGCCTCTCCCGGCGATGTGCGGGCCTATGACGTGCGCAGCGGCAAACTGCGCTGGTCGTTTCACACCATTCCGCATCCGGGCGAATTTGGCTATGACACCTGGCCGAAGGACGCGTGGAAAACGAGTGGCGCCGCCAACAACTGGGCCGGAATGACGGCGGATGTCGCGCGCGGCATTGTCTATGTTCCCACCGGCTCGGCCGCGTTTGATTTCTACGGAACGGACCGGGTTGGCGACGATCTGTTCGCGAACTGCCTGATCGCATTGAATGCCGCGACCGGCGAACGCCTCTGGCACTTTCAGGGCGTCAAGCACGATCTTTGGGACCGCGATTTTCCCGCGCCGCCGGTGCTTTTGACGGTGGAACGAGACGGCAAAAAGATAGACGCGGTCGCGCAAACCACTAAGCAAGGTTTCGTCTTCCTGTTTGACCGCACCAACGGGAAGCCGCTGTTTCCCGTCGAGTGTCGCAACTATCCTCCAAGCGATGTGCCCGGAGAAGTCGCCGCCCCACAGCAGTGCCTGCCGGCGAAGCCCGCGCCCTTTGCACGTCAGTTGCTCACGGAGAATCTTCTAAGCGAGCGCACGCCCGAGGTGCATCGGTGGGCCCTGGAAAAGTTCCGCAGCTTTCGCAGCGAGGGACAGTTCGTTCCCTTCAGCGTGGGGAAAGATACGGTCATATTTCCCGGATTCGATGGCGGGGCGGAATGGGGCGGAGCGGCGGCTGACCCGGAAACCGGAATTCTCTACGTCAACGCCAACGACGTCGCCTGGACCGGAGCACTCGCCGAGAACAATGCCGAGAATAGCCCTCAGGCGCTCTACCTGAGCCAGTGCGCGGTGTGCCACGGCGAGAAGATGGCGGGATCGCCGCCGGCGATTCCGTCGCTGGTCGGCGTGGGCGACCGCATGTCCCCGGCCGATGTTGCGGCAACGATTAAGAACGGCAAGGGCCGCATGCCCGGTTTCGCCAACCTGGAGAATGACAGCGAACAGTGGTATGGATTGCTCTCGTATGTGATGAGTGGAGGTAAGTCAGAAGGCGAGTCCGAGAAGCCAGGCAAGGAATTGGCGAGTTCCGAGCCCGCGCCACTGGCCATGAAATATCACTTCACCGGATATCACAAATTTCTCGATCCCGAAGGCTATCCCGCGGTGCGGCCGCCTTGGGGAACGTTGAACGCCATCAATCTCAACACCGGCGAGTACGTGTGGAAGATTCCGCTGGGCGAGTATCCCGACCTGGCGGCGAAGGGCCAGAAAAACACGGGTACAGAGAATTATGGCGGCCCGGTGGTGACGGCCGGAGGCCTGGTGTTCATCGGCGCAACGAATTTCGACAAGAAATTTCGCGCCTTCGACAAGGTAACCGGCGCACTGCTCTGGGAGACAACGCTGCCTTATGGCGGGAATGCGACTCCGGCTATCTATGAGGTGCAAGGCCGTCAGTTTGTTGTAATCGGCGCAGGAGGAGGGAAAGATCCGAAGTCAAAGTCAGGCGGGGTGTACGTGGCGTTTGCGCTGAAGCGGTAGGAATGGCTTTCCTTCGTGAACCTTCGTGTCCTTTGTGGTTAGCGGGTTCACTTGGTCTGACTACAAACGCTCTTGCTGACGAGTTCCGCGAAGCCGCCTTCTGGATTCTTGCCAAACTGCTCGTCATGCGTGGCTTTCTTGCTGACCACGAAGCGTCCGCTGTGGTCGCGTGAGTAGAACCATTCTGTGGTGGGGGCGGCTGTGCCGCTGGTGCAATTGAACCGCACCCGCGCCCGCATTTCGACGAAAGGTCCGCCTTGCGGAAGTTCTGCCGGATCTTTGTACTCGACGCGGACCAGCGCCAGCCGCTGATTGTTCTTGAGGACGCGGACGGAACTGACCGACACGGTATCGCCAGCTTCGGTCTGGCCGATGGTCCGCCAGTCTCTAGCTGCCCGGACCACCAGGCTGACCACGAGCACCGGCGCGAGCACAATCGCTGCGAGAACAATAAGGGCTTTTTTCAATGCTCAGTTTTTCCCAAGCACGGATTGCAGGTGTCACTCTCGTCGAAAAAGGTGATTCTGTCAACCCGTTGCCGGCGTTTTGCACGCCTAATGTATTGTCTCCGTGTTATGGTTATGGCGCAAGTGACCGGAGTTGGCAGGACACGTCTCTTATGGAAATGCTTCATTCCACGATGTTTACATCGCCTGTCGGGCCGCTGTTTCTGGCAGCATCCGAGTGCGGACTGGTCGCGCTGGAGTTCGACGCGCGCTTGCCCGGCCAGCAGACGATTCGTCCCAACCCGCGCGATCTGCGGGCCGAGACCAAGGGCATTCGCTTCGAGCAATCGGCGAGCGTGATGCGGCCTTATGTGCGCGAATTGGAAGAATATTTCGCGGCGAAGAGGCGCGAGTTTACTTTCGCCCTCGATCTGCGTGGCTCCGATTTTCAGCTGGCGTGTTGGCGCGCGCTGCTGGCGATTCCCTATGGCGAGACTCGTTCCTACGCCGATATTGCGCGCGCGGTCGGCAGGCCGCAGGGATTTCGCGCCGTGGGTATGGCGAACAATCGCAACCCGGTGGCGATCGTCGTTCCCTGCCACCGCGTGATCGCGTCCGATGGCACCCTGTGCGGCTACGGCGGCGGTCTCGACACGAAGCGAAAGCTGCTGGAACTGGAAGGCGCGCTGACCGGGATTCTGGTGGCGTAGCGATCCAATTCCCTGATTTTCGATGGATGACTGTTGATTGAAAAGCCAGAGCGGGTTTCAATCATCAATCAACAATCATCAATCAACAATTCCCAATTGACCACCAACGGCAAATCCTCCACGCTACGCAAGGCTGGCCTCTTCTATCTCGTCTTCGTGATGTTTTCCTACACGACGGGTGGCCCCTTCGGGCTCGAGGACATGGTCACCACCTCAGGCCCGGGGATGACGCTGCTCTACCTGCTGGTGCTGCCGTTCTTCTGGTGCATCCCGGTATCGTTGGTTTCGGCGGAACTGACCACTGCCATGCCCGTCGAGGGCGGCTTCTACCGCTGGACGCGCGCTGCCTTTGGCGACTTCTGGGGATTCCTTGCCGGCTGGTGGAACTGGTCGGCCTCGTTTCTGCTGGGCGGCGCCTATGCCGTGCTGTTCACCGATTACCTCAAATATCCCTTCCCGAAGATGACGTGGTGGCAGCACTACCTCGTGTCGGTGGCGCTCATCGCGGTGCTGACCTGGATCAACGTGCGCGGCATTGAAATGGTAGGGCAGGTCGCGACCGCTCTTGAGATTTTCATTTTCATCCCGGTGATGACCATGGTCGTCATCGGGCTGGTCCACTGGCATCACAATCCGTTCTCGCCGTTGGTGCCTCCGCACCAGGCGACATTCAAGGTGTTTGGCGTGGGGCTGGCGCTGGGTCTGTGGCTGTACTCGGGATACGAACAGCTCTCGACCGTGGCCGAGGAAGTTGAGAACCCGCAACGGTCCTATCCGCAGGCGTTGGCGCTGGTGGTGCCCCTGTCGATCGCCGCATATTTTCTGCCGACGTTGGCCGGACTCGCGTCGGCGGGCGACTGGGAGCACTGGCATACCGGATTCTTCTCGGACGCGGCTGGGATAATCGGTGGGACATTCCGAGGAAGACCATGGCTGGGCACGTGGATGACGCTTGCCGCGATGGTGGCCAACGTGGCATTGCTGAACAGCACGGTGCTGACCACGACCCGCATGCCGTTCGCCATGGCCGAAGACGGATATCTGCCGCACGCACTGACGCGCAAGCACTCGCGCTATGGCACTCCGTGGCTAGCGATTGTGGTGTCAGCAGCCATTTACGCACTGCTCGCCTGGCAGAGTCTGGCTGAACTGATCTCGGTGTACATCTGGCTGCGCTCGGCAACGACAGTGTTGACGGTGCTCTCGGCGTGGAAGCTGCGGCGCACGCATCCGGAACTGCAACGTTCATTCAAGGTTCCCGGCGGGCTTATGGGATTGCTCTATGTGGTAGGGGCGCCTGTGGTGATGGCCTTGGTCGCGCTTTTGGGCAGCGACCGCTTCGGGATGATCGGGGGAGCGGTGGCGATTGTGGTGGGGCCGCTGGTGTATCACTCCCTTCGTCTCCTCCGACGCGGGAGTGGCAAAACCGATTAGCCAGGTGAAGGCGCGGATCGCTTTTGAATTAGCAGCCGGTTCCGGAATCGTCGGCCGGCCTCTGTAGCGGTGACGACGCCATCAATTCCGTTTTGCTGAGTGAGCCCGAGCGCTGTCAGCGCAACAAAGGCCCCGAGATCGGGGGCCACCAGGCCGGCAGCCATTTGCTCGAAGATAGCCTCGAATACATCCAGAAGGTTGTGGTTCTCGCTCTCACTTAGCGTGATGCCCCGATAGTTACGCAAGTAGTGCATATCTTCTTGCGAGACCTGGCGCTCGGTCAGCAACCCACCTAGTGCGTCGAAGCTGAGGCCGCAGAAACTCTCGGCAGCGACACCGGCCGCGGCGCGCAATTCGCGGTTCTCGCGAGACAGCCTAGCAAGCTCGTTCATCACTTCCGGATTCGTGGCTTCGTCGCCCCGCACCCAGCCGATCAGGTCGGGTCTTTGCGCCCACTCGGGGAGTTTCTGGAAAATCGCGGTCTTAATGTCCTTCTTGTCGCTCCAGAACCCACAGAGGCGTCTCTCAACGAGATTTCTGAATTCCTTGTACTTCTGCTGGTTCTCACGCTCGTCCACCGTGAGACCAACCTCCTTGACCCGTTGCTCGTGGTGCGCATTGGAAACGACGACTGCAAAAAAGGGCTTTTTCGTCTCCACCGCATATTCGTATTCAAGCTGGACATAGCTCTTCCCGGAGATCGGCTCAATCGAGCCATAGCGCCCGCCTAGGATCAGAATGAAGGCATCTGACTCATCAATCCATGCTTTGATTTTTTCCCAAGCTGTCTCGTCTCCTGGGGCGAACTGCTCCATCGCAGCCGGGATGTGTCCGGCTGCCAGGATTGCTTCCATGGCTGCCAGCCGATGGTCGATCAGGTCCTCGTACGTTGAGGACAGAAAAATCTGGAGTTTACGCTTCTGCATCGCCGTGGCTCAAACCCCCAAAGATGAAAAGCCCTACTTCATCGCCTAAGCGCTTGATTTCTGCCGTATCGGATTCCACCCGAAAGCGTTCTGCCAGAACGAAGAAGGCTATCTCCTTCTGTTTTGAGAGTTCGAAGCTGTGCTCAATGTTCAATGTCATTCCTATTCGAACGCAGCGATTCTAACTGACCCAATCCAGAAACTTGTACCACGCCCCCGCAAACGGCAGAAACCACGGCTTCCCGCTGTACAAGCCCAGCGGCGCGCCCGGGAACGGAATCCCAACAAACGGATTCTCCGGCTTATCCCCCGCCATGAGTTCGGCAATCTTCTGTCCTTGATACGTAGCCATCGCAACACCGTGCCCCGCATATCCCACGGCGTAGTACATGCCGTCGATCTGACCCGCGTGGGGCATGATGTCGAAAGCGAAGTCGAGCGTGCCTCCCCAGACGTAGTCGATCTTGGCGTCGCTCAATTGCGGATAAACGTCGATCATCCCGCGGCGCAGAATCTCCGCGCTGCGTCTCACTGTCTGATCGGTCTCCGGGAAGAATGCCGCCCGCCCGCCGAACAGCATCCGCCGGTCGGGCGTGAGCCGATAGTAGTAGAGATAGTTTTTCGAGTCGTAGATCATGCGGTTGCGCGGGCTCAATTCGCGGGCCAGCGCTTCGGCCAGAACTTCGGTCGTAATGATGAAAGACCCGATGGGGATAAGCTTTTTCTGCAGCGTAGGCGTGGCTTTGCCGGTGTAGCCGCTCGTCCCGACGAAGACCTCGCGCGTCCAGACCGGGCCGCGGGAAGTGGCAAGCTTCCATCCCGGTTCGCCCTGGCGCGAGTCGCGCTGGATAGTTTCGACGCGAGCATGTTCGAATATCTCCGCTCCCGCTTTCATGGCAGCGCGGGCGAGTCCGGCGACGTAGCGTGCGGGATTGCAGCCGGCGCTGACCTCATCGACCATGCCTCCGTGGTAGATCGTCGAGCCGATTTCAGAACTCAACTCGCGCTTTTGCACCACCCTCAGCGTGTGGTTGAACTCGCGGGCGATCACTTCGGCCTGGTGGGTGTAGTCGTCGAAGTGCTTCTGCTTGCACGCAACTTCGAGATGTCCACAACGATTGAAGCCGCAGTCAATCGCTTCCTCGCCGACGATCTTTTCCACGCAATCCATCGAGGCGAGCGAGGCGGCGTACATGCGTTGCGTGAGTTCGCGTCCGTACATGGAAATGAGTTGATTGACTCCCAGCTTCATCCCGGTCAAGACCATGCCGCCGTTGCGGGAACTGGCGCCCCAGCCGATGGTTTCGGATTCCAGTACGGCAACCTTCGCGCCGCGTTTGGCCAACGTTCGGGCCGCCGACAATCCGGAGAAACCTGCCCCAATCACGGCTACATCGACAACTTCGGGGATGGGGCGGGAAGCGTCCACCGCGGGGAACTCCGTGGTGGTGAGCCAATAGTTATGTTCTTGCAACGGCATAGAGTCCGGTACGCACACACACAAACGACAGATGGCACAGGGGTTACACACGGTAGGCCACCAAGGGTTCGTGCGACCAAGCATTTTAGCCTAGCCGGCGCTCAGTGGTACATGTACTCGCGGTCATGCCGCCACGTGTTTTCCGCCCCCACCGTAATCTTGCCCCAGTTACTGGTTGCCCCTAGTCTAAAGGGGCATGGCCCTTCGCTGCCTTTTGTTCTCCTCGGACGGGGGAGCGGCTGCGCCTATTCTTCAGGTGCTGGCCGGTCTCGGCGTGGAGGGAGAGCTCTGCTCTGAGGCCGTGACCACGGTCCAGAAAGTCACCCACCAGAATTTTCAGATCGTCATTATTGACTGGGATAAGCAGCCGGAAGCTGGACTGCTGCTGACCGCAGCTCGCGAACGCAAGGCCGCCGAACGGCCGCTTACTCTGGCGCTCGTCAGTAACGACGCCAGCGTTCCGCAGGCGCTGCAGGCGGGCGCGAACTCGATTTTGCGCAAGCCCATTATGCTCACCCAGGTCAAAGATACCTTGACCACCGCGCGTGATCTGCTGCGCTCGAAGCAGGACTCGGCAGCAACCGCGGCGCAAGCGGCTGCCGCTGCGGCGTCTGCGAGCTCGACCACAACGCTTCCGGCCAGCGTGGACGCGGCGAAGGAACGAACTCTGCGGGCGGGAGAGTTTTTGCAGTCCGCCGGGTCGGCTCCGGGCGGGCAGTTCGAGACCGACTCCGATGTGCATGAATCGCTGCGTCCATCCTCCGCCGAGCCAGTCGATCTCCTGAAGGATTTGGAACCGATGGCTGGCTCGGTAACAGAACAGGGGCCCGCTCCTGCGGCGCCACCTGCTGCGCCTCCGCCTCACCCGGGCGAGACCCGGGGATTGGAGTGGTTTCTAAAATCGCGGGCGGTGCAATCGCCCCCGGCTCCAGCGTCTGCACCGGCGCCTGCAGCGAAACTCGAATTACTCGGCTTCGATCAAACGCCTGCACCATCCCCCGCGCCTCCAAAGAATTGGGACGACGTCGCGCGCGCGGCCGCGCCCGAAGCGAAGCCCATTCCGCCCAGTCTCCAGCAGGACAACCACGACGACAGGCACGAGGAGAGGCACGAGGAGAGACACGAGCAAAAGCAGCACCAGAAACACGAGCAGAAGAAGGAAGCTGAGCTCTTCGCCTATATTGCGGGCGAGAGCATCGAATCTGAGCAGTCTGCCCGGCCGCGCTTCCGGCACAAGGGAGCAATCATCGGAGCCTTGGTCCTGGCTGGCTGCGCAATTCTGGCTGCGCCGCAAGCGCCATGGCATCCCAAAATAACTGCGGGATGGGTGCGGGGAAGGCAGACTGTACACGCCTGGCTTAATCCACAACTGGTCACCACGCCGCAGGCGCCAGTGGCCCACGAAGACTTCGGCCGGGCCGGAGATGAGTACAAGTTACCGGTGGCGGAGAACATTCCTGACGCCACCACCGATCCTTCGCAGATTCAAGTTTTGCCGGTGGTGGATCCTACCGTAAAGAAACCGAATAGCTTGGGTGCCAATAGCTTGGGTGCGAATCCCGACCAGCCTCCCGTCCCTGGAGATGCATCGGCCGCAACTCCGGGCGACCCGACGCCGCCCGCCGGAACGCAGCCCTCATCCACTCCAGAAGCGACCCAGCCTGTTAGCGGACCGACGGCAGGGGCCACTTCTACGTCCCCTGTCCCGACTCCATCAACTGTTCCGGCGGTTGCCGTTCCCGCCGCGACTGGGCCACCGCGTTCCGAAACACCGGTTGTAGGTCCTCCGGCCACCTCGACCGTGTCGACGGTTCCAGCGCAACCGGCGCCCCAGAAGAATCCGCAGCCCCACTACGCGCCAGCTCCGGGCCATGTTCCATCAAGCCTGAAATCGCAAATGGCCTCGATGACCCCGGATATGAGTGGGAACAAAGCGCCCGAAGCAGCGATGCAGTCGATCGAGCCGGTCGCTGTTCCCGAGACTGCGGAGCGTGCGCTGCTGACCGAGCAGCCCGCCCTCGCCTATCCCGCTACCGCCAAGGGGCAAAAAGGGACCGTAGTCCTGCAAGTTCTGATTGGACGCGACGGAACCGTGCAGGATGCCAAGTTCCTGCAAGGCTCGCTGGCCTTTGCCCACACCGCCATCGACGGCGCGAGGCAATGGAAGTTCAAGCCGTATGTCATGAACGGGCGGCCGGTGTCGGTGCAGACTACACTGACCATCATCTTCGACCCCGCGCCTTGAAAGTAAGTCGTTTGTTTTGTTGAGGACGGCGAGAAAAACGGTGTGCTTCCAATTCCAGGTCGAATCAAACAGGTCGAAACAAAGTCGATGACAGAAGTCGATGACAAACTCCGGCTTCGTCCGTCTGCTGCATGAGCCCCAGGGACGCAGATTACCGAAGAGGCTCAAATCAAGCAGCTTGGGGATCGAAATCCGCATCTAGAGAGATATAATAGGCAGAGTTTCTCAGGAAGTAGTTCCTTCCAGAAGAAGACCAAAACAGATGTCCATGAAAACCAAAGCAGCGATTCTCGTCACCTCCTTTGCCGTATTACTGTTCGTCGTTGTGGGTTCCATGGGAGGAGTGCATGCCTCCTCCAACGACGGCTCTTACCGTCAACTGCAGGTTTACAGTGAAGTGCTCTCGCGGGTTCGCAGTGAATACGTCGAAGAGCCGAACATTCCGAAGGTGACGGACGGCGCGCTGCATGGGCTCCTGGAGTCGCTCGACTCCAACTCCAGCTACATGTCGGCCGACGCCTACAAGGCATTCAAGACTCACAAGGCAGAATCCAAGGGCGGCATTGGCGCCGTGGTCTCGAAGCGCTTTGGCTACGCCGCGGTGGTCGCCGTGCTGCCGGGATCCCCCGCGGAGAAGGCCGGGATCGAGCAGACCGACATCTTCGAATCGATCGAAGGGCAAAGCACGCGGGAAATGTCGCTGCCCGAAATTCGTAACCTGCTGGCCGGTGCCCCGGGATCCACTCTGAACGTGGCCGTGGTCCGCGCCCGCAAGGCCGAACCGCAGAAAGTTTCGATCACGCGCGACATTGTTACCATGCCTCCGGTGGCCGACAAGATGATGGACGACGGCATCGGCTATGTGAAAGTCCAGGCCCTGACCAAGGGCAAGACCCAGGAAATCGCCGCGAAGATCAAGGCGCTGGAGCGGTCGGGCGCGAAGAAGATTCTGCTCGACGTTCGCAACTGCGCCGAGGGCGACGCGACTGAGGGCGTCGCCGCCGCGAATCTGTTCCTCAATCACGGGACGATCACCTACTTGCAGGGGCAGAAGTTTCCCCGCGAGGCGTTCAATGCCGATCCTTCGAAAGCGATCACGACTCTTCCCGTCGCTGTGCTGGTAAACCGGGGAACCTCGGGCGCCGCCGAGATTGTTGCCGCCGCACTTCTGGAGAACGCGCGCGGTGACGTGGTCGGCGACAAGACGTTCGGCGACGGCTCGGTGCAAAAAACGCTTGACCTGCCCGATGGCGGCGCGCTGATCCTCTCGATCGCGAAATACTATTCGCCCAGCGGCAAAGCCATTCAAGACACGGCGATCACGCCCAACGTGCTGGTAGCCGACAACGCCGACGAATCTGTGGGTCCGGATGATGAAGACAATGCCGCCACTCCCGATCAGGAAGCCAAGCCCAAGAACACGGTGGATGATCAGCTGAACAAAGCCGTGGAAGTGCTGAAGAGCCGGGCCAGCTAGACTTTAGAGTAGCGCCGGCGTCCCGCCGGCTGTCCCGGGGGCGTCTCGCCCCCGGCTTCAATCCCTGAGCGGCTCCATTCTTTTGCCACCTCGAACTCCTGACGAGGCCGCCCCGCGAAAATGCTATCCTGACCTCGACTCCTGATGAAGTCTCTCTACGAAACTCTTCCACCGGTGGAGATCGGCGGGCGCAGGCTCGTGGGCCGCGTGCTGTTCGGTCTGCTCGTGCTGGTGGCAGCCCTGGTAGGAGCGACGGCCGGCCTGCTGCTGGTGTATACCACCGACCTGCCGCAGGTCGACGCGCTGGAAGCCTACCGGCCCAGTTCCATCACTGAACTCTACGACGATCACGGGCGGGTGATTGGCTCGTTTGCGTTGCAACGGCGCGTGGTGGCGGGCTACGACGATTTCCCTCCGGTATTGCGCGATGCCCTGGTCTCCATCGAAGACAAGGATTTCTACCGGCACTCCGGCATTAATTTCATGCGCATCGTGGGGGCGGCTTACCGAGACATCGAATCGGGCGGCAAGGTGCAGGGCGCATCAACTCTGACCATGCAGCTGGCGCGCAATCTTTTCCTATCGCCCGACCGCCGGTGGCAACGCAAGGTGCAGGAGGCGATGCTGGCCATCCAGATCGAGCGGCGCTTCACCAAGCAGCAGATCTTCACCCTATATGCCAACCAGATTGCTCTGGGCCACGGTGTGTACGGCTTCGAGGCCGCGTCGGAGTTCTACTTCAGCAAGCCGGCGAAGCAGTTGACTCTGGAGGAAGCCGCCTTGCTCGCGGGGCTGCCCAAAGGCCCAAGCCTGTATTCGCCGATCAACCATCCCGACCGCGCGCAGAAGCGGCGGAATCTGGTCCTCAATGCCATGCTGGAGGATGGCAAGATCACGGCGGCGCAGGCGGCCGACGCTCGCTCCTCGCCGCTGGTCCTGCATCTGGCGCACGACCCGAATTCGCTGGCTCCCTATTTTGTGGAGGAGATTCGCCGCTACCTCGAAGGCAAGTACGGCGCCGACCAGGTCCACGAAGGTGGATTGAAGGTTTACACCACGCTCGATGTGGAACTGCAGAGAGCCGCGAACCTGGCGGTGCTCGACGGCTTGGCCGCCTACGAGCGCCGGCATGGCTGGAAGGGCCATCTGGAAAACGTTGTGGCCGAAGGTGCGGTTCTGGATAAGTACGTTCATCCGGATTGGGACGACGAGCCTGAGGTCAACGGCTACATCCACGCGCTGGTGACTGCATCAGGAACTGGAATCGCGACCGTAAAGTTTGGACGCTACACCGCCGCGCTCGGCCAAGCCGATGTAGCCTGGACGCAGCAGAAATTGGCGGCCATTCTCAAAACCGGGGACGTCTGCTACGTCAAAATTCTCACGCTCGGCGCCAACGGCGCGGCGCACGTCAGCCTGGAGCAGGATTCCGGGGCCCAGGGGGCGCTGCTGGCCATCGACAACGCCACCGGAGGAATCAAGGCCATGGTGGGTGGGCGCGATTTCAACGACTCGAAATTTGACCGCGTCACCCAGGCCATGCGGCAGGTGGGGTCGTCGTTCAAGCCCTATGTTTACACCACGATCATCGACGGAGGCGCCAGCCCCGACGACACGATTCTCGATGAGCCCGTCAGCTTTGAGACTTCTTCCGGCCCTTACACACCGCACAACTACGACGAAAAATTTGAAGGCATCATCACGCTGCGCCGCGCGCTGGCCCAGTCGCGCAACATCCCGGCGCTGAAGCTGGCGAATAAAGTCGGCATCAAGAGCGTGATCGACTACGCCGGTCGCTTCGGAATCACGGCGAAGCTGCCGCCGTATTTGCCGGTGGCGCTGGGGTCGGCGGAGATTGCATTGATCGAGCAGACGTCGGCCTACAGCGTCTTTCCCAACGACGGCGTGCGCGTGACCCCGCGCTACCTCACGCGCGTGACCGACTACGAAGGCCGCGTGCTAGAAGAAGATTTTCCTGACGTGAAGGACGTGATCAGCGAGCGTACAGCGCGCATCATGACCTCGATGCTGCGGGAAGTTGTCCTGCACGGTACGGGAGTCGCCGCCGCCAAGCTGCCCTTTCCGGTCGCAGGCAAAACAGGGACGACCAACGATTTCACCGACGCCTGGTTCGTGGGCTTCTCCCCTACCATGACCTGCGGAGTCTGGGTCGGCTACGACGAAAAAAAATCGCTGGGCGCCAAAGAGACCGGAGCCCACGCAGCACTGCCTATCTGGATGAACTTCATGACGGTCGCGATGGCAGGAAAAGATCCCGGCGACTTCCAACCGCCACCGCAGATGCCGCACTCAGTAGCACAGAAAGTAGATACGCCAGACACGGCGCCGGCCACCGAAGAATCGCATTAATAGTAGCGCCGGCGTCCCGCCGGCTGTCGCGGGGGCGTCTCGCCCGCGCACGCAGCCGCATCCGTAGAGACGTAGCTTGCTACGTCTTGCGGACAGCATTGAGGGTGATGGCGAGAGAGACGTTGCAAGCAACGTCTCTACGAGAAAATTATGCGAAAGAAATCGATTCTCAGCATCCTCGCGGTACTTCCACTACTCGTGACCACTGCTGTTGCTAGAGATCCACATCCAAAGACCGCGCCAAATGATCCCAAAACTGCCGTCGAGCAAGTCTTGCTCACGCAGCAGGAAGCCTGGAACCATCACGACCTAGACGCCTTCATGGCAGGATACTGGAATTCTGCGGACCTGACTTTCTTCTCCGGCGCCAAGCAGACCAGCGGCTGGCAGGCAACTCTGGATCGCTATAAGGCGACGTATGCCAGTCCGGGCCACGAGATGGGAACCCTGGAGTTCTCCGCCCTGCGCATCGAATTGCTCGGGCCGGACGCGGCCTTCGTCCGCGGCGTCTGGCACCTGACCATGCCGGATGGAAAGACTCCCCACGGCCTGTTCACACTGGTGTTCCGCAAGTTTCCAGAAGGCTGGAAGATCATCCACGACCACACTTCAGCGGCCGAATAACTTTAGCTGGAGACGATTTCCTGATGCGACGGGGATGGGACTGGGAAGGGCACGACTTCAAGTCGTGCCGCTACAGGCCGCATATGCACTGGGCTTTAGCCCCTGGAGGCTCGCTCCTGTCGCTCACTTCTTCACCCGCACTTGGACGCGGGTGCCCTCTGGCAGCATCCCGTTTGAAAGTTCCACCATTCCGTTGCGCACGATGCCTTCGAATTCGCGTTGCTGTGCCGCAGGCTGCGCGTCCGAGGCGGCCGCGGCCACAGGAGCCATGCTGCGCCCCATGCCTTTGTCCATAGCCTCATTCGCCAGGCGATCGGCTTCCCGGTTCTGCTCGCGGAAAGCATGGCCAATCGAGAACCATTCCAGCTGCGCGATTAATTCCTTGGCGCGGCCGTGCAGGTCCTGCAAGGTCGCATTCTTCACCTTATAAATGCCCTTGATCTGCCGCACCAGCAACTCCGAGTCGCTGATCAGCTTGAGCGCCTTCGGCCCATGCTGGATCGCATGTTCGAGCGCGGCGATCAGTCCCTGGTATTCGGCGAAGTTGTTGGTCTGGTGCCCAAGATATTCGCTGAGCGCGGCGACCTTGCGGCCGGATTCATCTTTGATCACCACACCGTAACCGGCAGGCCCGGGATTGCCGCGCGCACCGCCGTCACTGTGCGCGATCAGATAATGCTCGGGGGGATTCTCGCGGGACTCGAAAAGCGGCTTGGTTCCGGCGCTGCGGGAGGAGTACATGATTCGAGTTTACAACGGGAGAGATTTCACCGGGGCTGAAGCCCCGTCCGTTGGGGGCGTGGACGCGGCCCTGAAGGGCCGCTCTTCCACGTAACCTTCCACAAACTCTTCCACGGCCTGTTTGATTACCGCCTGTTTGATCTTTAGGATCAGAAACTCTCAACGCCCCGCAGCCAGCCGCGTGGCCAGCCGCGGAGGAAGTTTCGCGGCGAAGATGCGGTCCTGCGCTTCCTTCAGCTTGTAGGGAGTGCGGTGGAAGTGGACGACCTGCACATCCGTGTCGAACAGCGCGAAAGCGGCGCGCCAGTCGCCGTCGCGCGGCTGGCCGACGGAACCGGGATTGATCAAATATTTCGTGGCCGGCTTCAGTTGCAGCGCAACCGATTCGGCTTGACCCACCGTGCGGTACTCCGGACGGAAGCCGTCGGCCGACGATCCGTTGGCAAAAAATCCACCCTGCAGGTGCGTGTGTCCAAAAAAAGTCAACGGGGTCGTCAGCGTGATCAGCGGCGCGAGCGCGTCTCCCAGGGAAACAACGTACTCATCCTCATCGTTGGGCGAGCCATGGACCAACTGCACGTGAGGGAACTCCGGCAGGGAAACGGGGCCTTGTGGCAGGGCGCGGAGCCAGTCGAGATTTTCGGGCGTCAATTCGTTGCGCGTCCAAATAGCGGCAGTGGCAGCCATGGCGTTGAAATCGTCGAGATCCATTACCCCGGTCGCGGCTTTGTCATGATTGCCCCGCACGAAAATCTTCCCCAGCTTTCGAGAACGCTCAGCCACTTCGTTTGGGCTCGCGCCGTAGCCGACGATGTCTCCGAGGTTCACCACCTCGTCAAAGGCCGGAGCCGAGGACAAGGTCGCATCGAGAGCCTCGAGATTGGCGTGGATGTCGCTTAGCAGCAGTATGCGCACGAATCACCGGACAAACTGCCGATTATAGACTGGATGGGAGAAATATGGAGCATCCAGCAGATGTAGGGATCGCCGCCTCGAGAGCCTGTCCCGAGCGAAGTCGAGGGATCCAAGCCTGGGCGTAGCCCGGCGCCACGGACATCGAACGCCGAAGGCCTGCGCATCCTCACTTAGTCCGCGAATTCATGGTCTGCGAATTCACAGTCCGCGAATTCACAACCGGGCACCGTGCCCAGTGCCCCGCGCCAACCTCTACCAGCGGCGGCAAGTCGCGGGCGCACTCAGGCACGCGGAATTCGCAGCGCGGCTCGAAGCTGCAGCCCGCAGGCATGGCGTGCAGCGCCGGGACCGTTCCTTCAATTGTCTGCAGCGGACAAGCCCGGTCCGTCTTGAGATCAGGCACCGCGTGCAGCAAGCCACGCGTGTAGGGATGCGCCGGGGCTTTGAAGATGTCCTGCCTCGTGCCCATCTCCACCAGGCTGCCGGAGTACATCACGGCGACGCGATCGGCGATCTGCGAAACTACCGCCAGGTCGTGCGAAATGAAAAGCATGGCCAGTCCGAACTTGGTGCGCAGTTCCGCCAGCAGCTCAAGAATCTGCGCCTGGATGGTCACGTCGAGCGCCGTGGTCGGCTCGTCCGCGATGAGCAACTGCGGGCGGTTCACGACGGCCATGGCGATGATGATGCGCTGGCGCATGCCGCCGGAGAGCTGGTGAGGATAGTCGCGGGCGCGGCGCGCGGCCTCGGGGATGGCAACGTCATTCATGGCGTCGACGGCGCTCTGCCAGGCCTCCTTTTTCGAGCAAGCATGGTGCGCCAGCACGGCCTCGGCAATCTGATCTCCCACGCGCATGACCGGGTTGAGCGCGGTCATCGGTTCCTGAAAGATCATGGCGATGCGCGAGCCGCGTAGCTGGCGCATAGCGTCGTCATCGAGGGTGGCAAGGCTGCGCGACCCGGTCCCGTTTTCGGTGAAGAGAATTTCTCCTGAGACGCGAGCCTGTGGCGGCAGCAGGCGCATGATGGCCAAAGACGTGATCGACTTGCCCGAACCGGACTCGCCGACCAGCCCGAGCACTTCGCCAGGCGCGATCGAGAAACTTAGATCGCGAACCGCACTCAGGGTTTGTGTAGGGACAGCCGCCATAGCCTGCCCTGAGCGAAGCCGAAGGGGCTGTCCTGCTGCCCGCAGGGCAGCGGGGTTTACCTTCTGCGTCGGAAATTCGATAGCTAGTTCTCGGACGTCGAGCATGGGCTGCACGGTTTCATGGTAGCAGCGCCAGCAAAAACCGTCGCCCTGCGGGCGACGGACAGCCGATGGCGGCTGTCCCTACATAAACCTCCGCCCAGCCTACTGCCCCAATATCAGCGGCAATCCGTTCTTGCTGTTGCCAATCACCACCACCTTGGAATTCGGGCTCTTAGCCAGGTTTTCCGTGGCTTCGATTCCCTTCCATTCCAGCAGCGACGGCGTAATGCCCTGGGCGACAATCTGCTGGAAGTCGCGGACTCCGGCCGCCTCGATGCGTTTGCGCTGGGCTTCCTGGGTTTCTTTTTGCAGACGGAAGTTCATGGCCAGCGACTCCTGCTCAGCCTGCTGCTTGGCTTCGATCGCGGCCTTCAGCGTGGCCGGGAGCTGAATGTCGCGCAGAAGAATGTTCTCCGCCATAATGCCGCGAAGGCCGAGGTCTTTTGTGACTTTCTCCTTGATCTCGTTCGCCACCGCTTCGCGTTCGCCCGTGTAGAGCGCATTCGCGGTGTGCGAAGCGGTGGCCTCGCGGATAGCGGAACGCAGCGTCGGCTCGACAACCACAGTCTCATAATCGGCACCGATCTTCTGGAAGACTTCCGCGGCGCGCTCGGGGTTGAGGTGATAGATGAGCGAAGTATCCAGGCTCATCATCAGGCCTTCGCTCGACGGGACGCTGGCCGATTCCTTGAGCGTCTGCGTCTGAATCGAAAGCTCGTTGTTGGTCTTCAGCGGGTTGATGAGGTGAATGCCTTCCCCCAAGATCTCGCCAGTTTGCACCTTGCCGAATAAGGTGAGGACGCCCACATGGCCGGTGCCGACGCGGGTAATGGAACTGAGTAGCACGATTACGAGCAGGAATGCGGCGATTCCCAGGCCGATCAGGCGAAGAAAGCCGCCGCCACCGTGGCTGCCACCACCGTCAATAATTCTGCCGCGAGCTGGATCAAAAATTGTCATCGGAATTCTCCCTGAGGGATTATAGGCGAGGCAGCTTCGCAGATGAGTGGCTTAAGTGGCTCAGTCGCCTGGTCGACGGAATGCACGGAGTCTCCCGGGCGGAGTTTCCCGGAAGACTCCTCGGTTCCGCGATGCTCGTTTTGGCAGGACCTGCCAGAGTTCTCCGGCCTGGCTGCGTGTCACTGCCGCCTTCGTGGCTCTTCCCCCAGAACCGCGAAATACTTCCCACTTTCCTCTTTCGCCAAAGTTGCTTCGGCTCGCGACGTCAGCAACTCACGCCCGTTCAGTTGGTGAGCGGACCAGAGTTCTGCGAGGAAGCAGCGGTTGCTATAGCAGTGAAAGACGATCTGACTTTTCTCGCCAGCGGCGTGGCCTGAGGCGTCATACACGGACGCGAGTGCGACGATTCGGCCGTCACCGTTCGTGATTTTGAGCCGGTTGGAACTGATGATCATCGTGTAGTCGCCAGCGGGCAGAATCTTCCCCGAGACGGTGAAACTGAATGGAACCTTGGCTTCGACGCCCTGAGCGTTGGCCGAGACTATGGCCAGTCCGACTACGAAGCAGAGGCTTGCAGCGATCAGAGTTTGCTTTTTCAGAGTTTGCTTCTTCATGGGAGGTCTCCTGATTTGCCGGTCGGCTTGAAACCGCCCGGGGCCGCTTTCTGCGCGGCGAACGTGCCCACCTTCGCCCACTACCGCAGGCAGAACAATGGATCGGGAGTGGTTTAGATCAGAATCGATTGTGATCCGCTAATCTGCTGAAAAGACGGGGAACAACCAGAATGTGACCTGAGCCGTCTAATCCGCTGAGAGTCTTTCTTGGGGGTGTAAACTTTCAGGATCATAGGGGTGATATGGGATGGCCGAGTCCGCGACAAATCCCAGAATCGTACAATTCAGCCTCTTCGAGCTCGACCTGGATGCTCGCGAACTGCGCAAGTCTGGGGTGAGGATCAAGCTGCAGGAGCAACCGTTTCAGATCCTGTCCATGCTATTGGAGCGGCCCGGCTCCGTGGTCACGCGGGAAGAGTTGCAGAAAAAACTCTGGCCCGGCGACACCTTCGTCGATTTTGACCTCAGCCTGAACAGCGCGGTCAAGAAACTACGGCAGGCGCTGAATGACGATTCGGAGAATCCACGGTTTGTCGAAACCCTCTACCGTAGAGGCTATCGCTTCATCGGCCCGGTAAATGGAGCGGTCAGCTCTAACGCGAATCCGATGGAGTTGGTGCCGGGCCCCCCACCAGCCGCACACCCGGAACCCGTCCCGAACCAGCCCGCCTTCCCGCTTTCGACTCCCAAAAGGCGCTTCCTTTTCTACGGCGCGGTCGCGTTGCTTCTCATCTTGGCGGCGGTGGTTGTGTATCGCCTCATTCCTTCCCAGCCACCGCGAGTCCTGGGATTTACCCAGATCACGCACGATGGCCTCTTCAAGGGTGGAATCTTCAGCGACGGCGAACGCCTTTACTTTCACGAGCTGCAAGGCGATCACTTCGTGGTGAGTCAGGTATCGGTTGCGGGTGGTGAGACCAGCACGCTGCCCACGCCTTTCGCGAACGTAATGATTGGCGGCATTTCGCCCAGCGGGTCGGCCCTGGTTGTGGGCTCTTTTGAAGGAACAGGCAATACACTTGAAATGTGGTCTCTGCCATTGCCCAGCGGACCGCCGCGTCGGATCGTTGACCTTCGCGCGGACTCCGTGGCTTGGTCGCCCGATGGAAACCGGGTTGTCTTCTCCACGGGCCCCGATATCTATGTCGCCAAGAGTGACTTCAGCGAACCGCGGAAGCTGGCCACAGCAGATAATTTGGTTTACGGGCTTCGCTTTTCTCCCGGCGGGGGCAGGCTTCGTTTTGCCGTTGTCGACCCGAGGAATGCTTCCAGTTCGATCTGGGAGATAGCACAGAACGGAAATGGCTTGCGTCCTCTGCTTCCCGGCTGGAACAGTGATCCCCGTGAATGCTGCGGGAACTGGACTCCCGAGGGAAAGTATTTTCTGTTCCAGAGCTTGCGAGGTGGTCGGAACAGCATATGGGTTTTGGACGAGAAGCCCACGTCGCTGAGCGGAATTGCCAAGCCTGTGCAGTTGACCAACGGCCCACTGGATTTCGCATCGCCTTTGGTGAGCAAAGATGGCAAACGGATTTTCGCCATCGGCTCACAGCCCCGTTGCGAACTGGTACGTTACGACGGCAAGTCCGGCTTTGCGCCGTATCTTGATGGCGGATCGGTAAGCGACCTGGCATTTTCTGCGGACGGGAAGTGGATGGCGTATGTATCCGTCCCGGAAGGTCAACTTTGGCGCAGCCGGGTGGACGGCAGCGAAAGGCTTCAACTCACGTCCGAAGGAATGATTGCGGGTTTGCCGAAGTGGTCGCCCGACGGAAAACAAATCGTGTTCATGGGAACAAACCTGAAGACAGATTGGCTGGCCTATTCGATTTCCAGCGACGGAACGGGCCTGCGGAAGCTGATTCCCGGCACTAGCGCTGGATACGATCCTGGGTGGTCACCGGATGGCAAGTCCATCGTGTTGACCCTCAATGGGGCGGGTGACCCCAACCTTCATCCCGAACATCCCGAACATACCGAAGGACCAGGCATTGTCATTTACGATCTGACAACACGGACAGTCTCTCCTCTGCCGGGTGCCAGGCAGTTGTTCGCTCCGCGCTGGTCACCAGACGGACGCTACATTGCCGCCATCACGGACGACTCCCTGAAGCTGATGCTGTTCGACCGGGTCAACCAGCAGTGGCAGGATTTGGTGAGCCTGCCGATCGGAAATCCCAGCTGGTCGCACGACGGTCAGTATTTATATTTTGATACCACCTTGACCGACGATGCCGCCTTCTTTCGCGTCCGGGTTTCGGATCATAAGCTGGAGCGGCTGTTCAGCCTGAAGGGGCTGCGGCGCTATTGGGGCCAATTTGGCCCGTGGACCGGTTTGGCGCCCGACGATTCTCCGTTGCTGGTCCGCGATATCAGCAGCCAGGAAATCTACGCGCTCGACTGGCAGGCCCCGTGAGCAGGCCCCGTAAAAGTCCAGTCTCTACGGCGGTTCTCCTGAATCTTGCCCTCTGCCTGCCGCATCTCTTACAGTAACCCTATGAGCAAGATTCATATTCCTACCCCTTTACGGCAGTATGTGGGTAAACAATCTTCAGTCGAAGTACAGGGCGCTACCGTCGGTGAAGCGATGAACTCGCTGGTGGCGCAGCATCCCGATCTGCGGAAGCATCTTTACACCGAGGACGGCAACCTGCGCGCCTTCGTCAATCTCTACGTCAACGACGAGGACATCCGCTACCTGCACAAAGAGGCCACCGCGCTCAAGGAAGGTGATAACATTTCCATTGTGCCTTCCATCGCCGGAGGCGCAGCCTGATCGGGGATTTTTCGATTTGAATCCTGTTGCTACAATGCGTTATTGTTTCTGTTGCCCTTCCTGTTGTTGACTCCGCATTCACGCGGTCGTCGATTCCATTTCAGCGAACTCTTTTATGGATTCGACACAAAAAGCCTTAACCACGAAGGGCACGAAGGTACACGAAGGAAGAACTAACGAGGACTTTATGGCCACTACCACCGAACTTCCACTAACCCTCAGCAAGGACGAAATCCTGCGCTACTCGCGCCATCTGATCATGCCCGAGGTGGGCATGGAGGGGCAGCAGAAGCTGAAAGCGGCGCGCGTACTGTGCATCGGCACGGGCGGGTTGGGATCGCCGCTGGCGCTCTATCTGGCGGCTGCGGGCGTCGGAACGTTGGGACTGGTCGACTTCGACGTGGTGGATTACACCAACCTGCAGCGGCAGATCATTCACTCGACAGCCGATGTAGGGCGCAAGAAACTCGATTCCGCGGCCGACAAGCTGAAGGGCATCAATCCTTTTCTGAACCTGCGGACTTTCGACACCCGGCTGACCAGTGCCAACGCGATGGAACTGTTTCGCGACTTCGACATCATCGCCGACGGCACCGACAACTTTCCCACACGCTACCTGGTGAACGACGCCTGCGTGCTCTCGGGCAAGCCGAATGTGTACGGATCGATCTTTCGTTTTGAGGGCCAGGCCAGCGTGTTCGCCACCGAAGATGGGCCATGCTATCGCTGCCTGTATCCCGAGCCGCCACCGCCGGGACTTGTTCCTTCCTGCGCGGAGGGCGGCGTGCTCGGCATTCTTCCCGGCCTCGTCGGCGTGATGCAGGCCACCGAAGTCATCAAACTGATTCTCGGCATCGGCGATCCGCTGATCGGGCGCTTGTTGCTGATCGACGCGCTGGGCATGAAGTTCCGCGAGCTAAAGCTGCGCAAGAATCCCGATTGCCCGGTGTGTGGCACCCATCCCACGGTCACCAAGCTGATAGACTACAACGAGTTTTGCGGCATTCGTGGGGAGGAAAAACCTGTGAGCAGCGGAGTTCCGGAGATTCAAGTCGAAGATTTGAAGCGGCGTCTGGATGCAAAAGACGACCTCTTTGTGCTCGACGTGCGCGAGCCCCACGAATACCAGATCTGCAACATCGGCGGATATCTGATTCCGCTGAACGATCTGCCCAAGCGCGTGAATGAACTGGACTCGAGCCGCGAAATCGTCGTCCACTGCAAAATGGGCGGACGCAGCGCGAAGGCCGTCGCATTCCTGCAGCAGTCGGGATTCACCAAGGTGCACAACCTGGTGGGCGGGATTACCGCCTGGTCCGATCGCGTCGATCCCAAAGTGCCGAAGTATTAGAGCAGTTGCCGGCAGCCAGTTGTCAGTTTTAAGAGGGAGCGCTTGCGCGCTCCCTTTTTGTTACTGAATACCCGCCTCGGGGGCACACAAGGAGGTTCGTATCAGGGCCCGGCTTCAGCCGTGCCGATAGAACTGCGCAGGAGTCGCCTTCAGGCGCTGCGGCGGTCCGCGGCAGCAGACGACGCGGTCCTCAGCCATTGCGGAGGCGGGTCGAGATCGAATCCCGCGTGGGCTGAAGAATGCGGATACTCTGCCGGCTCTTCCACAAGATGCGCTTCCACGGGATTGTTGTGGATGTAGCGCGCGGCTCGCTGCAACATGCTCCCATCCAGAATGCGGATTTCCGAGAACCCCTTCTGCCAGAACGGGGCCTTCGTTCCAAGTTCCTTTCCTGCCCGGAATGCAAACCCGCCTTTAATGAACTGAACGGCCCGCTCGATTGTGATCTTGCACTCGACGGTGAGCAGGACATGAAAATGGTCCGGCATAATCACAAATTCGTGCAGGCGAAACCTGTTCTGGGCGCGGTATTCGTAAAGAACCTTCAGGAACAGACCGGCGGAGCGGTCAGACTGTAGAGTGTTTCTTTTGTCCCAGGTCGAGGCGGTCACGAAGAACGTGCGGGCGCCGGCCACGGCATTCTTTGGATCGGAATTTCGGCTTGGAATGGCCACAGGCAGCGGCTAAAGCCGTTCCTCCTTCGCACAGATTGCGGCACGGCTGAAGCCATGCCCTGATACACACCTCTACAGCAAGCAGAAATGGACGCGATGTGACGGCCGTCACCGCAATCGCAATTTGAAATGTTGAAAAGCCCAGAACGGGAAGCCGCTCTGCGTCCGACGGAGGTTCCTATCAGGGCACGGCTTCAGCCGTGCCGCAACGAACTCAGATGTCAGTTCTCAGTTTGGAAGGAGCGCGAAAGCGCTCCCTTTTTCTCCCCGGCATCGGGCCTTCTTGGACTCCCGTTTTTGCGTTGACATCGCCGCAACCGTGCGGATAATACCATTGTTCTGCACGTCGGCCCCAAGGACATCCCATAAGACTCGTACGATGGAGGGGGTTCATGCAGGGAATTCCGCGTTGGCAACTGGCCTGTCTATTCCCAATTCTGTGCCTTAGTTCGGCGCTCGCACAGGACTCTTCGAAGCCGCGCGTCTTCATCACCGACAGTCAGTCCTGGGAAGTCGGCGGTTACAGCGGAGGAGGACCCGGAGGCGGGGGTTCGGTCTCGCATGGCGGGGCGCGACCGCAGACTGCCGAGATCATCAAAACTTTCGGCGAGCGCTGCCCGGAAGTAATGGTCAACAACATTCAGGAAAAGACCGACTACATCGTCCTCCTGGATCACGAGGGTGGAAAGAGCGTGCTGCGGCACAAGAATAAAGTGGCAGTCTTCGCCAGAGTCAGCGGCGATTCAGTAGTCAGCAAGTCCACCTTGTCGCTGGGCGGCTCGGTGCAAGAGGCCTGTGAGGCGATCAACCGGGATTGGGCTGCGAACGGTTCCGCAATGCGGGCGGCAGCAACGGCAGCCGTCGCGAGTAAAGTTGCCGCTCCGCAGCCTGTCGCCGCTGCCGCAGCGCCGCCTGCCGCCCCCGCAGCGCCCCCGGCCGATCCCGAGGAGAAGGGCAAAATTCTGGTCAGCTCGACGCCCGACGGCGCTGAGGTTTACGTCGATGATGCCTTCGTCGGCAATGCGCCCGCGACCCTGAAGCTTTCCTCCGGCAAGCACATCGTCAGGGTCGCGCAAGAGGGCTACAAGGATTGGGCCAAAGAGGTTTCCGTCTTCGCCGGCTCCGAGGTAGGTCTGAAGGCGACGCTGGAAAAAAACTAAGACAGGCGGATCGTAAAGTGCCGGTGCTTTCTAACCCCGCGGACCTAGTGCACTAATTTGCGTAGCCGGTCGTCGTTTTCCTTCGCTGAGGAATTCGTGGGGTCTTGAAAATCAGCGGCGGCAGCAGCGTGCATCTCAACGCGGAGTTAGAAAAGTCCGCGGCTCAGTGAGCGACATCGCTGCTTCAAGCTGGATGCACTGCCACTTGCCGGCTGTGATCCCCGCCCTTGCATTTTTGCCCGAAACGCCGATAATTACCAGCTTCCTTCCCCCAGGGAGGTTCCATGCTGTTTCTTGCCCGCACGCTGCGCTCCACCGCACGAGTGTCTCTGGCCGGAGTGCTTGGCTTCATCACACTGGCCCTTGTTCTCGCCAGTCCTGCCGCCCGCGCGCAAAGCCCCGCGCCGGCGCCGAACTCCGATCCAACCTACCAGGCTCTGCGCAACCTGACACTGGGCAGCGAGGCTGTCAGCGTCAGCAATCTTGAATTAAAGCGCGATGCGGGAACGTTTCATTTGCGTTCCGGCACTGTCTGCTTTGTGGCTCCGGTGGCGGGCAAGGTGACGGGAGCGGTATTCACCGGCGACGGGAATTTCATTCTCGATCCGCCCGCATCGGAAAAGAGCATGCTGAAGCTGTTCACCAAAGAAAACGAGTTCAGTGAAAACTTCAGCCAGATGGTTTTGCGGTTTACGGACTCTACCTACGACGACATCAAGAAAGCGGGCACTGCGGGCGCATCCGGCTGCGATGCCGGGCCGCTGAAAGACAGCCAGCACACTACCCGGCACAAGCTCAAGAACAATCTCGAATCCCGCATTCTGGAAGACTTGTTGAGTCCCGAGCCCGGAGGCTTGTTCGTCGCCTTCATTCACGGCAAGCGCTACAACGGGCAGGAACTCTACCAGATCGATCCGCATGAGAACCGCGATCAGATCGATTTTTCCACCTACGACGAGAACAAGTTTGGCGACTGGGCTTCGTTTCCCATGTCTGGCGAAAGGATGTCTGGCGAAAGGATTTCGGGTGAACGCAAGAAAGGTGCTGTCGGACAGCCCATCCGCATCCAGCATCAGCAACTCGAAACCACGCTCGAGAAGAATGCCAACCTGATTGGCAAATCCAAAACTACCTTCACCGCAAACCTGAACGGCCTGCGGGTTGTGCCCTTGAACTTGTTCCGCACTCTGCGGGTCCGCAGCGTGACTGCCGATGGCCAGCCGCTGTCCTTCATTCAGGAAGACAAGAATGACGACGCGCAGTTCGCCGTGATTCTGCCGAAGGTGCTGGCCGCCGGTGAGGAGTTCACCATCGCCGTGGAATACGAGGGCAAGGAGGCCGTGACCAACGAAGGCGGCGGCAACTATTTTCCCGTCGCGCGCATGAACTGGTATCCGAACAATCCTGGTGGCGGCCTTGGAGAGTACGCAACTTACGACATGACCTTCCGGATTCCAAAAGGCATGCAGATCGCCGCCACGGGAGCACGGGTGAGCGACAACAACGAAGGTGGGCAGAACGTGACCGTGTGGAAGAGCGAAGCGCCCCAAACTGTGGCAGGGTTCAGCTTCGGTAGATTCAAGGTCGAAGAAGGAAAGCTCGACAAACCGGAGTATGACGTGCAGTCCTACGCCAATCAGGAGTCGCCCAGCTGGGTGACCGGGCTGCAGCACGCTGCCAGCGGAGACGATCTGCCGACCTTGGGATCACACGCTCCGGAAATGTCTCTCGGCACGATGAGCACCACTGGCCTTAACAAGAAAGCCCTGGCCGAAGGCCAACTCGCCGTGCAACTCTACACCGACTACTTTGGCCCTTCGTCGTTCAAGCATCTGCAACTCACGCAGCAGACGGCATGCAACTTCGGCCAGTCGTGGCCGGAATTGGTGTGGATTCCGATCTGCTACTACTTCGATACCACGGTACGCCATCAGCTGGGGATGGATTGGGGCGACCGGGGATACTGGAAAGTTGTGACTCCTCACGAGGTAGCCCACCAGTGGTGGGGACACACCGTGGGATTCAGTTCTTATCGCGACCAGTGGATGAGCGAGGGGTTCGCCGACATGTCAGCCTCGCTCTACCTGTCCTTGATCGAAAAGAACCCGAAGAAGTTCATCACTTTCTGGAATGACGAGCGCGAACTCCTGCTGGAGCGCGATGCGCAGGGCTTTCGCGCCATCGACGCCGGGCCGCTGACCATGGGTTACCGTACCAGCAACTCCCGCACCGGATTCGACACCACCCGCCGCCTGATCTATCCCAAGGGCGCGTACATCCTGCATATGCTTCGCATGATGCTGCAGGACCCCCGCACCCGCGATCAGCGCTTCAAGGAGATGATGCAGGATTTCGTCAACACCTACCGCGGCAAAGCGGCCACCACGGAAGATTTCAAGGCCATAGTAGAGAAACACATGACCCAGGAGATGGACCTGGAGGGCAACCATAAGATGGACTGGTTCTTCAACGAATATGTCTATGGCACCCAGCTACCCTCGTACCAGATGAACGCCACCTTCGACACGGGAGCGGATGGGGACGTGGTGATGAGCGTGAAGCTGGCGCAGTCGAACGTGAATGACAGTTTCCGCATGCTGGTGCCCATCTACCTGGAATTGCCGAATGGCATGTTCTTCCTGGGAAGGGCGCACCTTACCGGGAATAGCACTTTCGAACAGAAAATTCCATTGAAGGGACTCAAGGACAAGCCAAAGCGGGCCCTCATTAACTATTACGACGACGTGCTGGCATCACCGAACTAGTGATCACCCACGGCATCATGTTCCATACCGCGGAACTGTGGCAGAGCGTGGGATTCAAGCCCCGATGGCGCTTGGTAGCCTCGGATGGCTGAGGCATTTGGGTGGACGATGCCGGCAAAAAAGGGGAGCACGCAAGTGCTCCCCTTTTATTGTCGTTGGTTTCGCGCAGGATTACTTGCTCGACCCGGCCTGCATGCCGTCGCTGGACTCGCCAATCTCGAGGGCGAACTTCTTGCCTTCGAAGCGAGCGCCAGCCAGAGTGTTGGTTCCGTCATCGTTGTGCTTCACTAGGGCCGCGTTGTTCTCCGCCGGTCGGTTCAGGCCCACTACTTTCGCGGGCACTTTGGCGAGCACCGTCTTGCCTTGCAGGATGCTGACTTCCACGTCGGGACCGCTGCCATCCCACTGCAGTTTGTATTCGCCGGGTTTGAGTTTGGTCCCGTTGATGGTCGTGGGACTCTGCAACGTCAAGCTGGCCTTGGTTGCTGCGAACGCGCTGGACGCCAGCAGCACAGCCAACCCCATCACCAGGCTTTTCGAAACGGTCGCGAACTTCATAGCTGCTCCTTTTTCTTTCCCGAAAAAACGTCGGGAAACGGTTGGGGCGGCCCGGCTCGCGAGCGCGCGAGAAAACACTTGTGTTTCCCCACGAATCGCATAAAATGCTGCCGCCGGGGTTGAGCAAACAAGTTGAGCAGACAAAGTCGCAAAGCTTGCTTGCCGCGATGGGGGTTTTCTCATCTGGGCCGCCAAACCGAGTGTGAGAGAATCCCCAGACCCCGCAAAATATCGGATCAAATCTGACCGGCGTCACCTCTGCGCCGGCTCTTCACCCACTCCCGGAGACTACGCTTTCGCCCCGGTCGAAGTTCCATTTCGCTGCGCTGTCATCGTACTTCCTTGGACGCTGGTGAAGTCGTTCCGGTAGCAAGGAACTCCCGCGAATTCATCTCGAGTTCATAGATGAAAAGAGGAACATCAGGCGCGTGTTTTGTGAGTACAACTTGTGTGGCGCGGCTTATGTGGCGCGGGCGCCCTCGCCCGCGTCTAGCCACAAGCAAGAACGAGGACCCCAGTGTGGACCGCGTGCCGAAGTGTCCGCGTTAGATGAAATCAGTCCGCATCGCCGTGCTGGCGCTCGACTGACCAGACGCTCGCCTGATCTTTCTCAAACGGGTAGACGTGCACCATCCAGTTGAAGATTACGGGACGAAAGGTTCCGCCCGCCGCGTCGCAGGCTTCCTGCGTGGTGATAGATCCGCGCAAGCCAAACTGCGGATGCGGCGCCAGCATTTCTTTTCTCTTGTCCGCCGGTGGCGCGCAGAAATTCACGTGCTCGTGCCACTGGGCCACGCTGAGCGGGATGCGCTCGTCGAGTTGCTCTTCCGTGTAACGTTTGGGCGCGGTATACATCACGCCGATCAGCTTGTAGTCGTCGCCATGCTTCTCATAGAGCAGTGACGTAGGATGCTCGGGATTGAAACGAAAGAAAGCTTCCCGGGCGTAACCGCGGTTGGTGAAGTGATACATCTTCTGTGGAATTTCGGGATGGAAAATTTCGTAACCGTCGGCTAGCGCAGTGTGATAGTCGGTGTATTTTTCTGAGGCCTTACGCGCTTCTGCAGCGACTTGCTGGGCGCGCGCTGCGTCGCCCGGCTTGGACTGGCGCAGGGCGGTCATCTTCATGTGCGGCCCCATGTCCATGTGCCCTTCCATCGACTTCATGACGTGAGCGCTGGCGTCGTTGTCGGTATCCTTATCGCCGCCCATGTCCATGCCTTTCATGTTGGACATGTCGTGCTGTCCGGGCATATTCATGCCAGGCATCGACTGCTGGCCGGCGGCCTGCGCATCACTCGACGGAGCGCTTGTCGTTTGCCCCCAGGCGATGCTGCACATCAAAATGGCAACGAAGACCACGATTCGATCACGCATAAGGATAGCCCCCCACAATCTCAAGTATTAACCCTGCCGCAGACCGAATGTTTCTGCAAGAGCTCATGGGTTACCCGCGATTACAGAGGTAATCAGCCGCAGCGGACAACCGGCCACAGACCCTCACGGATCACAATCTAAGACTTGTGGTGCATCCGTGAGAATCCGTGCAATCCGTGGCTGAATTTGTTCCTGCGCGGCCCGCTCATTGGCGGCACACCGCCGTTTCTGATACACCTGATTTCTTGACCCTCGAATTCGCCATCTTTCTTTTCTTCGCCGGAGCGCTCGGCGGAGCTCTGAATTCCGTGGCGGGCGGCGGCAGTTTCATCGCCTTTCCCGCGCTGCTGTTCACGGGCGTGCCTCCGATTCCCGCCAATGCCACGAACACGATTGCGCTTTGGACCGCTGCCGCGGCCAGTGGAGGCGCGTATCGCAAACGGCTCGACGTTCCCCGCCGCGTGATGATCCCGCTGCTGGCCGCGAGTCTGGCCGGCGGATTGGCCGGGGCGTGTCTCCTGCTGAAGACTCCCGCCCACACATTCATGCGGGTGCTGCCCTGGCTCACGCTAGGCGCGACTCTGCTCTTTGCCTTCGGCAAGAAACTGGCCGCCGGGCGCAAGTCCCTGATGGAGCACGAAGCGTCAACCGCAGCCTTGGCCGGGACAACTTTGTTTCAGTTGTGCGTGGCCGTGTACGGAGGCTACTTCGGCGGCGGCATGGGAATTGTGATGCTCGCCATGCTGGCTGCGCTGGGCCTGACCGACATTCACGCTATGAATGCGCTGAAAAGCGTGCTGGGGTTTGTGATCAACGGCGTCGCGGTGGTCACTTTCATTGTGGCGGGTGCGGTGTATTGGAAGCACGCCATCGTGATGATTGTCGGGGGCATTGCCGGCGGATACCTCGGCGCGCACTACGCCCAGAAAGTGCCGCAGGCCTGGATCCGCATGTTTGTCGTGCTGGTGGGCGCCAGCATGACGGTGTACTTCTTCTGGAAGTCGTATTGAAAACGTGTAATGAAAATCGGCCCCGGATTTCACGGATCTTCACGGATCAAAATCTAAGGCTCTGTATTGATCCGTGAAAATCTGTGAAATCCGTGGCCGATTTTTGTTACTGCAGCGGCGCGGAGACGTGTTCGTGGACGACAAGCCACTTGCCGTCTTCATTTTCAAAGATCACCGTCCAACGGAAATTACCCATCTCGACTTTCCCCGCTTTTGTGGTCATCTCTTCCTGCAACGTGGCCGTGGCCCAGACCAGGTCCCCGTGCGGATGCACAACGACATCGTCATTCACTGTGAACTTCGCACTCTTGTAACCGGCGAGGACGCCCTTGACGCCCTTTTCGTATTCGTCCCAACTGCCATATTTCACAGGAGCGATGTCGAAGAAAACGTGCGGTCCCGTAGCGTAGTACTTGGCAACGTTAGCCGGATCGAGGGTCGACCAGCCATCCCAGACCTTCTGCAAGTAGGCTTTGTCGGGAGCGGCGCCCGCAGCCTTCTTCATGGGAGACTTCTTGGTTTGCCCGAAACCCGACAGAGTCAGCGCGAGCAAACAAAGCGATACGGTTAAAAAGCGCTTCATGATGGGATTCCTCCGAGGATTCGCCGAGATTCTCGCACAACCATGAGAAAAGAACAAAAGAACAAAAGAACAAAGACCTAGCCGCTTCCCCGGAACAGGGCATACGCGTCGATGCAAAGATGTGCCAGCACCACGGGCGCGATCCGGCGTGATCTCAGGAAGTAGATGGAGAACACGGCAAAGATGGTCGCGAGCGCGATGCAGTTGGCCAATCCCTGGTAGAGGTGGTAACTCATCTGTACGGCGACGCTGAGGACGATCGCCAACGCTCCTTTGCCGCCCAGTTCAACGATCTCCGTCATAAGGTAGCCGCGGACAATCAGTTCTTCAAAAAATGGATTCAGGCAAACAAATGCGATGGACAGCGCGGATACGCCCCCTAGCATCCCGTGCATGGATTTTGTCGCGAGGTAGTGCCCCGAAGAAGACCGAAAGGAAATCTGAACGGTGACCAGCATCGCGTAGGCGGCAAGATAAGAGCACAAAACCAAGCCCAGACCCCGCGGGATATCCGTCCACCTCAAGTTCCAGCCAAGGTCTGCCTTGCGCGGAGAGCACGTACCAGAGAACTGCGAGTGAGCCTGCCTCAGCGATCAACGCTCCCACCAGCCGCACTTGATATTGCCGAAAATCTGCTGGACCTGTGCCACCTATCGAGTAGTAGGCCGAGGAAACGATGAAGTGCCCGAAGCTGACAAATAATACGATCCCCAGAGCCAGCACACGACGGCGGGGACTACCGACGTTGTCTACTGCCAGAGGCGGGACGGTTCCCTCTTCCTCTGGGCTCGCAACGCGGTCTGGCGGGGTAGGCGAAATCGCGGACATGATCCAGCCGATGCTACAACACGGCGAGCGATTGGGTTTGACCGATTTCCACAGCGCACGTTAGAATAGTTGAGTTTGCCTGTACTGGCCGACCCGTTCTGGGGACGCCTGTCTCGGCTGTAGAAGCGCCGCGGCGGAAAACACAGCAAGCACAGGAAAATCAGCAGGCCCCTTGGTTGCGCCCGTGTGCGCCCTGGGTTCCGTTGGGCTGAGTTTCAACGACATTTGACGGAGGCAGACGTATGTACGCGGTTATCCGCGCCGGTGGCAAGCAGTACCGGGTGGCGCCCGGCGATGTAATTCGAGTGGAAAAAGTGGGCACCGGCACTGACGGTGACGGACAGGTGGAGTTCCCCGTCCTGGCGGTTTCCGGCGAAGCGGGCAGGATTGAAGCAGGCCAGCAGTCGGATGCACGCGTGGTCGGCCAGATCGTGGAAGAAGGCCGCGGCGCGAAGATCCTGGTGTTCCATTACAAGCGCAAGAAGCAGTACAAGAAACTGCGCGGACACCGCCAGGCCTACACCGCGGTGCGCATCTCTGAGATCGCATTTGGCGGGCAGAGCTTCAAGGCTCCTGACCTGCCCAAGAAGGAAGCGAAGCCGAAGAAGGTGAAAGCCGCCGAGGCTGAGGCAGACGAGCCAGCCGTGGAGGTGACGCCGGCCAAAAAGAAAGCTGCGCCGAAGAAAGCGGCAAAGAAGTCGCCGGGGAAGAAGAAATAACCACGTAGGGAAGGACGCATTCGTCCGTCCCGGTTTTGAACGTCCGGGTTTTTGAATTGAGAACTGACAACCGAGAACTGAGAACAGTCTTATGGCACATAAAAAAGGGCAAGGCACTTCACGAAACGGCCGCGATTCGAACGCGCAGCGGCTTGGCTTCAAAGCATTCGGCGGGCAGGTCGTGCCCGGCGGCACCATCATCGTGCGGCAGCGCGGCACGCGCGTGAAGCCGGGCCTGAACGTCGGCCGCGGCAAAGACGACACCCTCTTCGCCAAGATCACCGGACGCATCAAGTTC
>Ga0209517_10000722_pt1 | contig 54779 bp, 55 predicted proteins | sample PeaSoiMetSII2010_FD_187695 | JGI IMG/M metagenome (GOLD analysis project Ga0209517, IMG submission 187695) | Peat soil microbial communities from Weissenstadt, Germany - SII-2010 (SPAdes) (version 2) | ecosystem: Environmental > Terrestrial > Soil > Wetlands > Peat | place: Germany...
GGAGCCGATTTGTGGCGGGGACTGTTTCGGCGCATTCAGGACGCGCTTACACTCGACCCGGTACCGCAAATGGCAAGGGTTGCGAATTTTCTGGCGGATAAAGCCGTTGAACATGCTTCCTCTCGGATCGCAGCGCCCAAAATGGTTGACAACCTTTTGTCGAGCGTTTTCCCGGACTCATATAAAAATCCGGAAGAGATGAACAAGACCATGGATATCCTGGTCAAGGACAATATACTGGCCGGCTGGGATCAGTTTAAAGAGCGGGCGCTTAAGGCATACGACAGGGGGCAAATGGAAGCAGGCGATAGATGGACGGAAGCCGCCGATCTCATCGCAAAACGACATGATCTCGATAAGTACGATGCGGACGTAAAGGCGGCCAGGAACGATCCGACCATCTCCGGCAATATCGATCGCTGGGTAAAATATGTCTCCGGGCCGCAGGGAACCCTTACCAGGCTCTACAACGAAGTAAAGGGCCTCGATCCGGACATGGAGCAGCCCGCGCGCGGAAGATATTTCGGAGCCAGGATTAACCTTACTACCGTCGAGCGAGCGGCAAAAATCGCCGAGATCGCCGGCGATATCACAAAAGATTACGAGCCGCCCCAGGTCGGGGCGCAATATCGAAACCTGAACGTCCAAGGGTACAAAAACCCGGAGGTGGGTCCGGACCCGTACGACCGGGCGGCGGCATTTACGGGGGAGTATTCCACTGACGTTCGACTAAATCTTTTAGGGGCGCTGGGGCCTCGACTCAATGAAGCGACAAAGCTAAGGCTTTACAGGGCACTCATCCAATCGGGCGCGGCTCTCCCCTGGGATGCCGAGAACCCGGGAACGATCCAGGGAATCCCATCGACAAAGCTTTCGATGAAAATACCCGAAACGCCGGTCTTTGAGGACGGCTCAAAAGGCCAGACTCAATACAAAGATAGAGACATGTACGTGCGCGAGGACATCGCCGGTGAAATTAGAAGAGTGGTGGCAACCGATATGCGCATCTCGACCAACCCGATAGCGCACGCGCTCACCATGCTGCAGGTTGCCCAGATAGTGGACCTGGCCGCACACCTGCAAAATATTATGTCTGTTGTCACCAGGGCGCAGGGCGCCGGAGATGCGTGGACGGACGTGGTTCGCAAGATGCCGGTTTTTGGCCGTGTGGATGCCCTGGGGCGCATTTTTACGGCCATGCGCGAGGTTATGTCGGACAGCCCGGCCATAAGAGACGAAATAGCGCAGATGTCCGAGAAAGGGCTTATCAGGCCCGAGCATCCGCAGGACTGGTTTCAAAAGCTCACCCACGGGCAGGAACTTATACACGGTATAGATACCGGGGCGAGAATCCTCATGAACCGCTTTTTTGACAATCTTGTGGAGCGGGGCCTGGCGGTGGACAGCGATGCCAACCGCAGAGGATATATCAACCAGGTGGGTATGTATAACCGGCGTCTCATGGGTCCCATCACGCAGGTGGCCATAGATTCCGGTATGACTCCCTTTTTGGTCGCCGGCAGAAACTTTAATACGCAGGGTGTCAGGGCCATAACCCTAAACCCGGGGCTTGAGGCCACAAGCATGGGAGCGGCCCTGCAAATGAGAGCGACCAATGCGATAGGCGCAGTGCTTACCGCAAGCGTGATTCCGATGATCCTTAATACTCTGACCACGGGCAAGCCCATGGGCAGGCCCGGGACCCCTATCGGAGCGTGGGACATCGGACGAGACGAGGACGAAAAAGGCGCCCACCGGGTGATAGACCTGCTGGCATGGCTGGGGGCACGGCGAGGCATGAGGGCAACCGGTCTTGATGCTCTGGTCGAAGGCCTTAGGGCCGGGCACACATCGGATCAAATATCGAAAGATGCCGGGACCCAAGCCATACAGACCTGGGCTCACCCCTGGATAGGTCCGGCTAGCGGTTTCGCAATAAGGGCCGCTGTAGGGGTTGCCCCGGACGTAAGAGGCAAAATGGAAGCCGAGCAATATCCAGGGCACAATTGGAAACAGGTATTTGAGAATTCCCGCGCCGCCATAAAATCTCAGAACGCTCCGCTATATGCCTTGATGCGTCCCGCCTGGCAGGCGGCGGGCCTGGACCAGGACGATAAGACCCCCTATTACAGCAATTTTACCGGCACATTTTTAAAAGGGGCCACGAGCCTATTGGCAGCGCGCGACTCCTATCCGCCCAGATCGGCGGCCGAACAACAGGTGGCTAACATACTGCACGAAGTACACGGGTTCGAGCCCGGAGAACTGGAGCATGTCCAGCTAAAGGCGCAGATGAAGCGGCTAACGCGCGAAGGAAAGGATATCCCTCAGGAGCTGCAGGATAGAGCCGATGAGTTCGGGAAGGGTGAAGAGAAAAGCATTGGACGCGCGGCCGATACGACAACCCTCCATGAGGGATTTTCTCGGCTTACGAAACTGGATCAAATGATTGACGTCCTCAAGGTTGCAACGCCGGCGGAACGAGACGACCTTCAGGACATCTGGATTAAAAAATCGAACTCCATCCTCAAAAATGCGGCGCCCGCACACGTCGATCAGATGCAGAGCCAGGTGGATGAGACGGAGAAACTGTTCGATTGAAAGGTTGTGGCTACCGGGATCCGCCGGAGAGGCGACAAAAGCGGTAGCCATTTCCGCAGTTAATTCCGTCCCCTGGGCGCGTGATATGATCGGTGCCTCCCTGGGGGATCGCCCCTAAAGAGCGCCGGCGAGGCTGCGCTTTGGACCTCGCAGTATGCGCTAGGACTTTTGCCCGGAATCGGGCAGATATTCCAGTCCGGCCTGTGGGCTTACGAGCACAACAACCCCCACGCGGATGTGCATCCGCCTCCGGGACTGGATTTTATAGGCAACTTCGCCAACTGCTTTTTAGACGGAATGAACGCGGCAACGGGCAGGAAGGTGGATCAAAACTGGTGGGTGCATGCGCTGGAGGCGGTTGGGACCGACCCGTTTTTACTGGGGGCCACCCCCCTGGGCGGATTCCCCCCGCGCCAGGTCATCACCCTGGTGAAGGGATACCTTGATTTAAAGAGCGGCAAATCCGCTACCGGATGGAGCCTGATTGATCGTGGCGCAAGGTTTGAGCATAGAGATGAGGAACGCGCGAAGCCGTGGCCAAAGGCTGGGGTGGGGTCCAATAAGGGTAAGGGGATTTGGAAAAAATGGTAAATTATTTGGGTGCATTTTGATCGCAAAAAAGGTCTTGAAATGCGCTCATTTTTAGGTCAGTTCATGGAAGTTTAAAGAGAAAAAGGAAAAGGGAAAGCGGCTTGTATGCTCGCTTTCCCTTGATTTTGTTGATGGGCCGCCAGGGTCTCGAACCCCGAACCTCCTGATTAAGAGTCAGCTGCTCTACCGTTGAGCTAGCGGCCCGAAAAAAGCTGGTACGCCCGGCAGGATTCGAACCTGCGGCCTGCGGATTCGAAGTCCGACGCTCTATCCATCTGAGCTACGGGCGCAACCAAAGAATCGGTATCATACCAAAACAGCCGTCCTCAGTCAATCTGGAAAAGACACCCGACCCGGTGAATCTGTCCTGACGGTAGCGCCGCCTTCCACGGCGGCGCAAAAAAGGGGCTATGCGGAGATGAAAGAAGCTTCGGAGTGCGTTTGACCGGAGAATAACGCCGCCGTGGAAGGCGGCGCTACCGTCCTAGCCTGTCACCCCTCACCCCTCACTCCTCACCATCCATCACTGCTTTACCGGCAAAGTGACTATAAAAGTCGATCCCTTACCGGGTGCGCTTTTGGCGGTAATGCTGCCCAGGTGACGCTCGGCTATTTTGCGGCAGATGGCAAGTCCCATACCCGTTCCGGAGTACTCGGAGCGGCCATGCAGCCTCTGAAATGGTGAAAAGATACGGTCAAGGTATCTCTCATCGAACCCTATTCCGTTATCCTCGACGAAAATACGGCACAACGATTTTTGCTGCTCGCTGTAGATCCTGATATGAAGCTTTTCGGTACTTGCATATTTGACTGCGTTTCCTATCAGATTTTGAAAAAGACGGATCATTTGACCGGGGTCCGCCTGGATGACCGGCATCTCGGCCATTTCGATTTTACCGCCTATTTTGCTGAGCTTATGTTCGAATAGCTCTGCGGCTTCCGTGGCGACCTCTTTTATGTCCACCGGCTGAAAAGGCTCCGGCTGGGTAGAAACCCGCGAATAGTTCAGAAGGTCTTTAAGGAACCGCTGCATCCGCTTGGCGGCCTGCTGCATTCTTGTCAGGTAATCTACACCCTTTTCGTCAACTCTATCCAGGTTGGACCGCATTACGAGATCACAAAAGCTATGAATTTTTCTTAGCGGTTCCTGAAGATCATGCGAGGCTACAAATGCAAACTCCTGGAGTTCCTGGTTGCTCAGTTCGAGTCTGGCTACCGCCTTGCCCAGTTCGGCGGTGCGCTCCTCGACGCGAGCCTCCAGTTCATCACGCGACTTGCGAAGCTCTTCTTCCATTCGTTTTCGCCCGGTGATGTCGCGGGCTACGTGAACTGTGCCCACTATGTCGCCTCGTTCGTCGCGCAACGCGGTCGTGCTAACCAGAAAATGGCCGCCAAGATGTGGCTCATGCACTTCGGCAATGTGCTCCCGCCCATCGAGCAATGTAAGCTGATGCGGGCAAATCGCCGGGGCCGATGACGAGTCATGTACGCATTCATGACATAGCAGGCCGGCACATTGTTCCGTCTCCAATCCGATCCGCCGGGCCATCTCCCGGTTGGCGCGGACAATTCGGTGCTGTGGGTCTAAAATGGCGATCAGGTCGGGTACTGCGTCGAATGTCCGCTCCCACTCCTGTTTGGCCCGCAGCAATTCGTTCCTTGATAAATACAGTTTCTCGTTTTGTGCCCGCAATTCCTCTTCGGATGCTTTGAGTTCTGCGTTTTGGAGTTGCAGTTTATCCCGTACCCTGTGAAGTTCTTTTTCTACCTCCATCTGCCTTAACTGTCTCAATCCCACACTGGCTATAGCCTCGGCAATCGAGGTGATCAATGGCAGAAGCGAAGGCAGCGCGCCCCGCCCTATGATGGGCAACTCCGAGAGCGCGCTCAAATAGGACGATTTATCAAACTCGTGCTCATCTGCCTGGCCAGTGAAAAAATCCGTGTCGGGTTTTTCGGTCAGAAACTGACATATAAAAGCGTTGCCGAGGTGCTCTCCTTCGATGACGATCGGGGAAGATGCGCCTGTGAGACCGTTAAGGCATTTGAATACTGAAAAGCTCCCCCCCGGAGCCACTTCATTGGCAAGCTTCGTAGTGCTCACGATGCATCTTTTGCGCGAAACCTGGTTCTTTCTGTGGAAATCGGTGCAGATTTTCCGCCATCGCACGGCAACTATCACATTGCCTTCCAGGTCAATGATACCAGCGGAAGCACCAAATGCATCGATGATCCGTCCCAAAATCACCTCAGTTTTTTCGACATCGATCAGTTCGGCAAGTTTATACTGCATTGACTCCACTCACATGTTGGATACTATATGCGCTGAAATCAGCGGCGGAATCGGCTAGAATATAAATATATTAAAAACTCGAAAGGGGGAAGAAGTTTCAGTTATGGCGTTTGTCGATCAGGAAGTTCGGAGGCTGCTCGGAAAGGGGATACATCATTACGAGTTGATAGAAAACAGGGACAGAATCGCGGTCGGGGTCTCAGGGGGCAAGGACAGCATGCTCCTTCTGTGGCTGCTTCGCGAGAGGCTTCGGCGCGTTCCGATCAGCTATGAACTTGTGGCCGTCCACGTCGACCCCGGGTTCGATACGGAATCGGCAGACCGTCTGGAAGAATATTTCAGGCAAGAGGGGTTTCGGTACGAAATCATCCGAACAGATCACGGTCCAAGGGCCCACGGACCTGAAAATCGTGAAAACCCCTGCTTCCTTTGCTCCCGGCTGAGGCGTTCGGTGCTCTTCACAAAGGCGCGTGAGCTTGGCTGCCCGAAGATAGCGCTGGGCCACAACCAGGATGATATGATAGAAACGTTCTTTTTAAATATCTGCTACGGAGCGCAGGTTGCCGGCATGGTGCCCAAACAGGAGTTTTTCGGCGGCGAAATAACCGTGATACGCCCTCTTGCGCTCGTCCCTGCTCAACACATACTCAGAATGTGCAACAATCTGGGGCTGCCCATGCTGCAGGCAAAGTGCCCTTCGGCGGACGTAAATCAAAGGATGGAAATTCGCAACATGCTCGATGGCCTGTTCAGAAAGAATTCCAAGGTTCGGGGAAATATCTACCACGCAATGAGCAACATCAATTTGGAGTACCTGCCCAAAAAACTTCCCGCCAGGGGCGAACGAGGCCCGGCAAAGGGACGGGGTCGCGCACGCGAAGACGATAAGACAAAAAAAGAAGAAAACTCAAAATGAATCAGCAGACAAGAAGCGAGGGTAAAACATTTTTCATAATCGACGGGAGCTCTTATATCTACAGGGCTTTCTACGCGATCCGACGGCTGACAAACTCAAAGGGAATGGCGACCCAGGCGGTATACGGATTTATTACGATGCTCCTCAAAGTCATCCGAGAGCGCAAACCGGATTACATTTGCGTGGTTTTCGACGCTCCCGGGCCAAATTTTCGGCATCAATTGTCCGACGCTTACAAGGCTACTCGCCAGGTAACTCCGGAAGAGCTGATACCGCAAATCCCTTATATCAAGAAAGCAGTTCGATATTTCGGAGTGCCTCAAATGGAGCTCGAAGGCTACGAGGCGGACGACCTGATAGCGACCCTCACCCATTGGGCCTTGTCACGCGGCCTGGAAATCGTCGTGGTCTCGGCGGACAAGGATCTCCATCAGCTTATTCAAGACCCCGAGGTCAGACAGTGGGACCCTCAAAACGACCGGGTTTTTACTGAAGACGCCGTTTTGGAGCGCTTTGGAGTTACCCCCGGGCAGATGGTTGAATACCTGGCGCTTGTAGGCGATACAACGGATAATATTTCCGGAGTGAAAGGAATAGGGGCCAAGACCGCCGGCCAATTGTTGAAAAAATGGGGTTCTCTGGATCGAATCTACGAGAACCTCAGTGACGTGACCCCCGATTCTTTGCGCCAAAAGCTGCTGACGGGCAGACAGAGCGCATATCTGTCACGCGATCTGGTATCGCTGCGGCTCGATGTTTTGATACAAAAGGACCTGGAGGAGTTTTCGCCTGCCCCGCCAATGCGGCAGGAAATGTTTAGCCTCTGTGAGGAACTCGACTTCAAAACTATTCTCGATATGCTGAAGCGGGAATGGGCGGAGCCCGAAGAAGAGACGATAATAAGCCCGAAGTTGTCCAGCCGCAAAAGGGTTGACAGGCTGATTCGAACGCGGGAAGAACTGGCCGAAATGGTACGAATCGCCAGTGCACAACCGCTCATTGCACTGGAAATAGAGACCACCTCCCGGGATGCCATGCAAGCTGATATCATCTCGATCGCGCTCTGTTGGGACGGCGACGACGCATGGTACATCCCGATCGGCCATAGGCCTGAATGCGGCATCCAGTTGACGGCGGCCGAAGGCCTCCGGGGGCTTGAACCGGTCCTCGGCGCCAAAACGGTAAGCAAGGCGGGGCATAACCTCAAGTTTCAATGGATAGTCCTCAAGAGGTATGGAATCGATCTCCAGTCAATGACTTTCGATACCATGATTGCAAGCTACCTTCTGGACCCGGGAAGCCAAACGCATGCGACCGAACGGATTTGCTCCGAACACCTCGACGAAGGTATATGCTCTTATGAAGATCTCACCGGCAGGGGCAAAAAACAGGTAAGTTTTGCTGAAATCGACTTCGAAAAGGCCGTCGATTACGCCTGCCGTGGTGTCGAGACATGCTGGCGCCTTGTGCCTGTTTTGCGGCAAAAGCTTGAGGAAAATAATCTCAAAAATCTCTACGAATCAATTGAACTGCCGCTTACCGAGGTCCTTGCCCGCATGGAATACACGGGAATCCTTGTCGATCGCGAAATCCTGCAGGATCTGTCCATCGAGTTTGAAAAAGCACTGGACCAAAAAGCCGCGCTCATCTATCAGATTGCAGGCGATGAATTTAATATCCAATCTCCAAAGCAGCTTGCGCATATTCTTTTCGATAAAATGGGTCTTCGGGTGCTCAAAAAGACAAAGAGCGGACCTTCCACCGACACGAGTGTTCTGGAAGAGCTTGCCCTGGAGCACCCGGTCGCCGAGCAGGTGCTGGTCTACCGTACACTCTCAAAGCTGAAGGGTACCTATGCAGACGCTCTGCCCAAGCTTGTTCATCCTGATACGGGCCGCATCCACACCTCTTTCAACCAGGCAGTGACCGCAACGGGACGTCTAAGCAGCTCGAACCCCAACCTGCAGAACATCCCGATCAGGAGTGAAGAGGGCAGACGGATTCGTCAGGCCTTCATAGCAGCGCCCGGAAATATTCTCATATCGGCGGACTATTCGCAGATCGAGCTTCGCGTGCTTGCTCATTACAGTGGTGACCGAAACCTTACGGATTCATTCAGAAACGATGAGGACGTGCACCGGCGTACAGCCGCCGAAATTTTTGGCGTAACGGCAGACGAAGTCAGCGCGGAAATGCGCAGGCAAGCCAAGATGATAAACTTCGGAATAGCCTATGGAATGAGTCCGTTCGGCCTGGCGCAAAGGCTTCGAATCAGCACCAAGATTGCAAAAGCTGCCATCGACAGGTACTTCGAACGCTACAGCGGTGTGCGCGACTTCATTGACTCGGTGATCCGCAAGGCCCGCGACCAAGGGTACACGGAAACCCTTCTTGGCCGCAGGCGGCCGATTCCTGAGCTTCAGAGCCGAAACTACTCAATACGGCAATTGGGGGAGCGACTGGCTATAAATACTCCTATCCAGGGCACGGCCGCCGACCTCATAAAAAAGGCGATGGTCGATATCGGTCTGCGGCTCAAAAAAGAGAACCTCGGCGTGCAAATGCTTCTGCAGGTCCATGACGAACTGCTCTTCGAGGCGTCCTCCGATCAAAGGACGCCGGTCGAAGACCTTATCCGGGAGTCGATGGAAAATGTCTGGGAGATTGATGTACCGCTCAAGGTTGACATCGGTTGCGGGTCCAATTGGACCGAAGCCCATGCGTGATTTGCAGCAGCGGGAAGCGGGAAGCGGGAATTTTGCACACCCGTCATTCCCGCGAAGTAGACTGTGTCCCAAAGCGCCGGGGTCACCTATTTGCCCGGGGTGGCACGGATAACTCGTTATCCGTGTGCGTAGCACAAGAGGCTTATTACAAACCAACAATTTCAACTCCAACGGGCCGGTTCACAAGATACCACCCCGCCGAGCCGTGCCTCCACTCCTCGGCGCTCCCCACCAGTCCCTTCCTGACCGGATTTTTGTGCATGTGTTCCAAATGGGCATGGCCCGGAAGATCAAATACCTTTCGCTCCATGAGTGACCTCCCGATTTCCGGAGCTTATCACCAAACCTCTTGGCGCTGGTTTCCGGCGTCTCGCCGATATCACAAAGTACCACGATATAAAAAAAATAAGGCCGCCCCTAATGGATGAGGGGCGACCTTTTTTATTCGGAAACAGGCTCTGGCTTTAGCTTTTGCTCTTTTCCAGCTCGCTTTTGAGTCTTTCGACTTCCTGTTTGTATTTTTCAGCTTCCTCTTTCAACCTGGCATCACTTGCTGGTTCCTGACTTTCTGCACTCTTCTTGAACGGGAGCTTCTCCTTAACTTCATCGAAGCCAAGATATGCGGCCATCAACCCACCGAGGAGCAGGATAAGGGGGATCGCGCCCCCGATAAACCTGAACACAGCGTCATACCAAATAATGATGCCCAGGAAGCCGAGGAACGCCGCGGCAACACCACCCACAAAAACCTTCATGTCCTTCTCTCCTTCAAATGGGTTCGCAGTCAGATTATAAACCGTTCAGCAGTTTTCGAATATCAAGCCTCCGCCGATAGCGTAGTCTCAAGAGGAAACCAGAATCCTGAAGATAGCAACCTCATTTGAAGAATGCAAGTAGAAATTGCCCCGTATGAGCCTACAATTCACAGCCCACGCGAGGGCGCGAATATGTGAGATCTCATCTCTTCCTTCTGGGCCGAGCTTATTTCCACGCGAAGGCGCGAAGACGCGAAGAAAGAAAAGATGGGGAATCTTCAAGCGGTAAGGTGTTTTCCACTCAATCCTCAGTCCTATCTCCTCCGTCCTCACTGTTCACCGTGAAGCTTTTCCATTCCTCTCGAAAAGTCGCTGAATTCCGGCTCAAAAACCCTGCCTGGATGACGAACAGAGGGGTCCCTCACCTCTTCATGGTTTCAGAGTGTCCCATGGGGACATGAGGTACTAATTCCTAATTCCTAATTGGTTTTCTGTTGACTCCTTGTATCTTGCATAAGTATAAAGAAAGATTCTAAAATAACATGTCGGATGATTTCGCCGGAACCTATTTTCACGTAAAAAAAGGTTTGTAAAAGATAATGTTTGATTCGAATTTGAACGGTATTGAAAAGCCCGGCCGGTATGTGGGGCTCGAATTAAATGCTTACCGCAAAAGCTTCCGGGACGCTTCGGTCCGCTTCGCGCTCGGCTTTCCCGATGTTTACGAGATCGGCTTGAGCCATCTTGGGCTTCAATTGCTTTACCATCTTTTGAACCGGACCGAGCATGTCATGGCGGACAGGGTCTACACGCCATGGCCCGATTATGAAGAGAGGTTAAGAAGTGCCGGGCAGCCGCTTAGAGCGATCGAAAGCGAGCGTCCCCTTTGCGAATTCGACTTCCTGGGGATCAGCCTTCAGTACGAACTCAGCTACACAAACATACTAACTATTCTCGATCTGGGTCAGATACCTCTTTTTGCCCGTGACAGGAACTCCTCCCACCCCTTCGTGATCGGAGGCGGCCCCTGTGCCTTTAACCCGGAACCGCTGGCCGATTTTTTTGATTTTTTCGTGCTCGGCGAGGCGGAGGAGGTACTGCCCGAGATCATTTTGGCCTACCAGGACTGGAAGCGGGGCAGTGTCCGCTCCAGGGAAGGTTTCCTTGCGGCCGTAAGAAATATTCCAGGCGTTTATGTACCCTCCTTTTTCGATGTCTCCTATTACGAAAGCGGGATTGTATCGGCCATCGTTCCGAGGTTTGCCGACTACACCGGGGTGAGCAAAAGGGTTGTCCGCAGCCTTGACCAAACCTGCCCCATTCCTGAAAAACCTCTTGTGCCCCTTATCGATATCGTCCACAACCGCCTTGGGATCGAAATTGCCCGGGGCTGCACGCGCGGATGCCGCTTTTGCCAGGCAAGCTTTATTTATCGGCCGGTAAGGGAGCGCCATCCCTCGAATGTATTGGACGGGGCGAAAACAGCGCTCGGTTTCAGCGGCTTTGAAGACCTCTCCCTGCTCTCTTTGAGCACGGGAGATTATTGCCAGATTCAGGGCCTGCTGGCGGGACTGGTAAAGGAACTCGAACCCCGCAAAGTTGCGGTGTCGTTCCCATCGATGCGTGTAGGCACATTCACCCCCGAACTGATGGAGCATATCAAAAAGATACGCAAAACCGGCTTTACACTGGCGCCCGAAGCCGGGAGCGAGCGTCTTCGGCGAGTTATAAACAAGACAATACGCGACGAGGATCTGCTCGATTCAGCCCAAGCAGCATTCGATATGGGCTGGCGCGTCATAAAGCTCTATTTCATGATGGGGCTTCCCGGCGAAACAGAGGCGGACAGGGACTCCATTGCGGACTTGGGCCTAAGGGTTTGGGAAAAAGGCAAGAAGACCAGGTCCTCTGTGAATATCTCTATATCCACTTTCGTTCCCAAACCTCTTACGCCTTTCCAGTGGTCGCCTCAAATGCCTAAGGAGCAGATGGAAGAGTGCCTTCAGACTTTCAAGGAGCGGCTAAGGAAGCCCGGTCTCAGATTAAAGTGGAATCTGCCCGGCAACAGCGTTTTCGAGGCGGTATTCGCTCGGGGAAGCAGGAGGCTGGGGGCTGCGCTCAAACGTGCCTGGGAGCTTGGCGCCCGGTTTGACGGTTGGACCGACCATTTCAGGGAGGATATCTGGCATCGCGCACTCCACGAAACCGGGCTCAGCGCTCCGTTCTATGCACAGCGCCACCGCGGCCGTGATGAAATCCTCCCTTGGGACCATCTTTCGGCGGGTGTTTCGCCCGACTATTTGTGGAAAGAATACGAAAAGTCCAAAGAGGAGGACTTCACCGATGACTGCCGTAAGGGGCCCTGTACGCAGTGCGGGGTTTGCGGCCATAACGGGATTTCTCCTGTTGTCCATAAAGGACCGGTTTTGGAGTTGGGGCCGCCAAGTCCGCCGCACAGTGTTGGTGCGTCTTTTTCCGATACGGAATTTCTCTACAGGGTGGTTTATTCAAAGCTTGGGAAAGCGCGTTTTTTCGGTCAACTGGAGATGGCCTCTGCTTTTGAGAGGGCTGTCAGGAGGGCGGACCTGCCTGTAGCCTTCAGTAAAGGCCATCATCCACACCCGAAGATTTCATTCGGCGAGGCCTTGCCGCTTGGAATGGAAACCATAGTGGCCGAGGCTTACATCGCGCTGAGCCAAAACATGGACCCCGCGGCGGTTCGCGAACGGCTGGACCGGCAATTCAGCGGTATCATCAAGATTAGTATTGTAGGCCGCGCCGATAAAAAGGAAATCTCGGGCCATCCGTGCAGGGGCGTTTACCTTGTTTCCGGTTTGAGTCCTTTTGTGGTGCGACATCTTCTCGATGCAAGGCCCAAATGCGCAGACAACCTGCTGGAGAAAAAAACCAAAAAGGGTCATGTGACAGCCAGCCTTGGAGATATACTTCTCGATATGCGAAAAGCCGGGGAAAACTCCATCGAAATGGATGTTTTCGAGAAGCCATCCCTTTGTTTCAGGCCTATGACAATTCTTGAGAGCATGGCTGGAACACGGGCGCCGGGTATTGAAAACTGCCTGATTTGCAAAATTGGATCATACCGCACAGACGAATCGAAGCAGGAAGCAGGAAGCGTGAAACGACTGGCGGAAACGTAGAACTTTTCCACCACCCTTGCCGCCGCGCCGAAGGTTTGAGTGGCGAACCTGGCTGGCGGTCCCACCGCCTGGAGACGGAAAAAGACAATGCCGGCAGAACTTATAATTAACAGCAATCAATTCGAAACCCGCGTGGCGCTTGTCGAAAACGGTCAAGTCGCCGAACTCTATGTTGAAAGAAGCTCGGACCGCGGGATTGCCGGAAACATCTACAAGGGTCGGGTCGTCCGGGTCTTGCCCGGCATGCAGGCGGCATTTGTGGACATCGGCCTCGAAAAGGCGGCATTTTTGTATGTCAGCGATATCTATCGGCCCATGAACGAGATCGAGCAGCTTCTCATTTCATCGTGCGAACACGAACCAGAGGAGGAGGCTCACCAGGACGGGGCTATTGAAAATTCCGGATGCGAATATGCAGAACCTGATTATCGCGATACCTATAATGACATTCCCATAGAGGATCAACTCCAGGAGGGCCAGGACATCCTTGTGCAGGTGGCCAAGGAACCGATCGGCAGCAAGGGAGCCAGGATCACGACCCACATAACCCTGCCAGGCAGGAATCTGGTTTTCATGCCGACAATGGACCGCGTCGGCGTCTCCCGTAGAATTGAGGATGAAGACGAACGAAAGCGTCTTCGCGATATAATGTGCGAAATAAAACTGCTTCATCGCGGCTTTATCGTTCGTACCGCAGCCGAAGGCGCCGAAAAGGAAAAGCTCGAGTCCGAATCGGATTTTGTGGCCAAACTTTGGCAAACGATCCAGCGCAGGGCCGAAAACGCTTCCGTTCCTTCTTTGATTAATCAGGAACTGGATATAACCCTTCGAGCAGTTCGCGACCTTTTCACAAAGGAGGTCGACCGGCTGATAATCGACTCTGAGACCGAATACCGCAAGATTTTAAATTTTACCGAAACCTTCATGCCCTCACTTCGCAATGTGGTGGAACTCTACGAAGGCGATGAGCCGATTTTCGACGCCTATGGAATCGAGATGGAGATCCAGAGGGCGTTGAGCAGGAAAATCTGGCTCAAATCCGGCGGTTATATCGTAATAGAATCTACCGAGGCGCTAACGGCCATAGACGTTAACACTGGCAGGTACGTCGGCAAGAGAAACCTTGAGGAAACAATTCTTAAGACGAACCTGGAGGCAGTAAAAGAGATAGCTTTCCAGTTGAGGCTTCGAAATCTTGGCGGCATCATTATCATAGACTTCATCGACATGGAAAAAGAAGCCAACCGGGAGAAGGTCTGGAACGCCCTGCGCGACGCCACCCACAAGGACAAGAGCAAGTCCAACATTTTGCACATGTCCGAGCTTGGCCTCATAGAGATGACCAGAAAGCGCACCAAGGAAAGCATCGGGCAGGTGCTTTGTGAACCCTGCTTTTACTGCGAGGGGGAGGGATATCTCAAGTCCAAGCAGACCGTATGTTATGAAGTTCTGCGGGACCTTGAGCGCCAGAGAAAGGAGTTTTACGGCAGGAAGATCCTTGTTATGGTCCATCCCGAGGTTGCCGCCATGTTTTGCGACGAAGAAAGTGCGGCCCTCGAGCGGGTCGAGGAGACAATGCACGCTCTTGTCTCGGTAAAAGCGGATGTGAGCCTCCACCTGGAAAGCTATGAAATCGCGCTTTTGGACAGTGAGTGAATGTTTCAAATCCGGAGCCATTTGCCTATGAACTGGAATCTGTCTAACAAGCTCTACAAGGAAGCATGCGCCTTCATACCCGGAGGGGTTAACAGCCCGGTCCGCTCGGGCAAGGCTGTGGGCTTCGACCCTCTCTTTATAAAGTATGCCGAGGGATGCCGGATCACTGACGAAGACGGCAACGTCTATATAGACTATGTAGGATCATGGGGGCCGCTTATCCTCGGCCACTCGCATCCGCAGATCGTGGCGGCCCTGAAGCAAGCTGCGCAAAGGGGCGTATCCTACGGAATTCCGACTCGAGTAGAGCTCGAGATGGCGAAAAAAGTGGTGGAGATGGTCCCATCCATTGAGATGGTGAGGATGGTAAATTCGGGAACAGAAGCTGCCATGAGTGCGATCAGGCTCGCCCGGGGATATACGGGGCGGAAAAAAATCATAAAATTCAACGGCTGCTATCACGGACATGCGGACTCGCTTCTTGTAAAATCCGGCTCGGGCCTCATGACCTTCGGTATACCGGGGACGCCGGGCGTCCCGGATGAAATCGTTCAGCACACCATCTCGCTGCCGTACAATGACCCGGAAGCTGTGCTTAAGGTAATGAAAAGCGCAGGGGAAGAGGTTGCCGCGATCATTGTCGAGCCCGTTGCTGCAAACATGGGAGTCGTGCTGCCCGAAGCGGGCTATCTTGAGAAACTGAGGCGGATTTGCACTGAGTATGGATCATTGCTTATCTTTGATGAAGTCATAACCGGCTTCAGGCTGGCTCCCGGAGGGGCGCAGCAGCATTTCGGGATTATGCCCGACCTGACCTGTCTCGGCAAAATTATTGGGGGCGGTCTGCCGGTGGGCGCTTATGGAGGCGCAAGACAGATTATGGAGCGCGTAGCCCCAAGCGGCGATATTTATCAGGCAGGGACCCTTTCGGGCAACCCGCTGGCCATGAGCGCAGGGTTGACAATGCTTGACGTGCTCAGCCGTGGGGAGATTTACGCTCAGATCGACAAAAAGAACTCGCATCTGTGCGCGGGACTGGAGGAAGCGGCCACCTCGGCAGGTGTTCCCCTTACTGTAAACAGAGTCGGATCGCTCGGGTGCGGCTTTTTTACCAAAGGACCGGTTGTCGATCTTGAAAGTGCGGCCAGATCCGATACGCAAGCTTACGCCCTCTTCTTCCGTGAAATGCTAAAAAGGGGAGTCTACTTTGCCCCCTCACAGTTCGAAGCCTTCTTCGTCAGCGCGGCCCACGAGTATGAGGACCTTGACCGAACGATCCAGGCTGCACAAGAGGCTATGAAAGTGGTCGGGGGGTAGCGCCGCCTTCCCCGGGACGCGCCAACCACCTCTTGGCGCCACCGAAGGTTTTAGTGGCCAACCTGGCCGGCGGTCCCACCGCGAGATTGAGAAAAAAGGTTTGACTGAAAATGACTAGTGTGATAGTACGCCGTCTTGCATGAAAAACACGATGAAAAACGAAGATAAAAAATCACTCATGCAGGCCGTAATGGCCAGCACTATTGGGTTTCAGGTCGCCTTCGCGCCGTTTATCGGCATTGCGATCGGGGTCTTCCTTGACTGGATGTTTGGAACGGCTCCGGTTCTGACGATAATATGGCTGGTCATCGGAATAGCGGCAGGCGGCCTAAATTATTATCGCTTTATCAAAGAGCAACAGGCAGAGGGCAAGGATCAAAAGAAATAGTGAGGGAAGTTATCGATAGCGAAACGCTCCTGTTGCGAATTGAAGCGGCTTCAGCAATCTTGCTTGTGGCATTCACGCTTGCCGCTCTCTATTGGTTTTCATGGAAATGTGCGTCCGGTGTCCTTCTGGGCGGCGGGATCGTTATCCTTAGTTTTCAGATCCTCAAGTGGCAACTTAGGCGAGCGCTCCTTAAACCCGGCAAGCTTCTCAGCAAAGCGGGCATTTTTACAAGCTATTACGCTCGTTACCTGGCGACTCTTTTCCTGGTTTTCCTGGTTATGTATCTCGGATTGGCCACACCTTTCCCGTTTCTGGCCGGCCTCTCCGTTATGGTCTTGAGTATGATTTTGGTTGGAGCATTTGAATTCATCATGATGAAAAAGGGAGAAAGTTAAAGCCTATGGAACATCCTATCCTTTTCATTAACCTTCTTCTCGATTCGCTGGGCATCCACGTACCGGCCGAAGTTCATTCCATTACCGACGGCTTGCTTCATTCCATTACCGACGGCTTGCTGCAACCTCATGTCACATATACCTGGGTGATCATGCTGCTGGTGGTGGCGTTGAGCGCTTTTGCCGCCCGCAGCGTCAAGATGGTCCCCGAGGGCGGGCAGAATTTCTTCGAAACGGTGATAACGGGCATCGAGGAATTCATGATCGGCGTTACCGGCGAGGAAGGCCGCGTCATGTTTCCGCTTATCGCCACGCTCGGTTTCTTTATTCTTTGCAGCAACTACCTGGGGGTGATTCCCGGCTTTTATTCGCCCACCGCCAATCTCAATACTACGGGTGCGTGCGCCCTGATTGTTGTCGTAATGACCCATGTGCTGGGTGTTAAATTCCACGGGATCAAATACGTAAAGCATTTCATGGGTCCCGTATGGTGGCTCACTCCCCTTATTATGCCAATCGAAATAGTCGGACACCTCTCAAGAGTCCTGAGCCTGTCGATCCGTCTTTTCGGAAACGTATTTGGCGAAGAACTGGTCCTCAGCATCCTCTTTTTCCTGGCCGGCCTCTATCTTGCCCCTGTGCCGATGATGATTCTGGGGCTTTTTACCGGGTTTATCCAGGCTTTCATTTTCTGCCTGCTCTCGATGATGTACTTTGCCGGGGCAATTGAACACGCCCACTAAAAAGGCGTAAACTTGGTATGGAAGGCCATGTTCGCATATCCATGTTCACAGTTCACATCTCGTTTATTTATTCAACCAAAGAGACAAGGAGGGTTTTTTTCATGAAGAAAGTTGGGCTTTTTACTACAATCTTGGTCCTCGGTCTTACGTGTGCAGCTTTCGCCGCTGATGCTACCGGCGACGCAACGACAAAGTCCTCAGCGGTTCAGTTCTTCCTCTATTCAGCCATTGCAGCCGGCCTTGCAATTGCCATTGCGGCTCACGGATGCGGTATCGGCCAGGGTATGGCCGTCAGGGGCGCTGTTGAGGGTATCGCACGCAATCCCGAGGCATCCGGCAAGGTAACCGTTACCATGCTTATCGGTCTGGCCATGATCGAATCTCTGTCGATTTACGCTCTTGTTGTCGCACTGATCCTGATCTACGCTAACCCTATCTCCTCGGGGATCAGCGCTTTTGTTGGTATCGCCAAGTAAATCTTAAGGCTGCGGATTTGAGCAGAGGGCAGCAAGTGATTTCATTGGTTGCCCTCTGCACTTTTCAGGGGCAGCCTTTTTTTTGCTTGACTAATGTGAATAAACTCACATACTTATGAGCTCTGCTCATGCAATAATCAGGAAACATGAGGGGAGAGTACAAAGGGCTTTCGCTTCCGATACCCGCTCCTTGTTCTCTTCATTTTGTGTTTGAGGTATTATGAAATGAAATTTGCCAAGATTCCTATGGCGACAATCGTCAGGCTCTCGATCTACATGCGTGCGCTCAAAGAGTTGTTGGATAGTGATGTTGACGTTATTTCCTCGGAGCGTTTGGCAAAGCTGTGCGGTGTGAATCCAGCCCAAATCCGCAAGGACCTGGCCTACTTTGGCGAATTTGGAGTCAGAGGCGTGGGTTACCGGATAAACGAGCTTGTCAACCAGATCAAGGACATTCTCGGCTTAAATCGGCCCTGGAATCTTGCAATGGTTGGACTTGGCAACCTTGGGTCCGCGCTGGTCCGCCATGGCAATTTCATAAAGCACGGCTATGTCTTCACGGCGGCTTTTGACACCGATCCCCAGAAGGTCGGTAAAGAGCTCTCCAATGGACTTATTATAAATCATGTCAGCGAACTCGAAGATATCGTACAAGAGCGGGACGTCCATGTGGGAATCATAGCCACCCCCCCCGGCGAAGCCCAGAGTGTGGCCAATCAGCTGGTGCTGGCCGGAATAAACGGAATTCTGAACTTCGCTCCCGTACAGATCCAGGTCCCGGATTGCTGTCATGTTGAAAATGTGGATTTTACGATAAAGCTCGATTCGATTGCCTACCATCTCTCGTTCGAAGACTAACTCGACAAACGTTCATTTGCTCTCTTATTTCCTGACTTGGAAATCCCGGCACTGCTCCGCCCAGGGCGCCAGGAACAGGTCATGACGGCCGCATATCCCCGCTTCGGCCCGGACGGAGGAATAAGCTGAGCTCAAGACTGAGAGCCCCGGGAGAGCCTCCTCCACCCGGTCCGGTTCGTTGTTGAAGTACTTGCAGTTGAGACAGTGGTGATTCGCCCTGGTTACCGCCATGTCGCCTTCCCCCGATAACTGAGACTATTTACCCAACGCCGACCAGTAGGAACCGAAGACGTAGACCGACATCACAAATCCGAGGATGACGTTTACCACCACCCCGGTTGTGAAAGCGGCGAAGGGCTTCAGGCCTGCGGCCTTGAGATCCCGGAAGCGGGTGGTCAGGCCGATGCTGAGAAAGCAGAAGATAAAAGTCCAGCTCCTGATAGAGACCAGAGGCTGAATCAGGTTTGGTTTGATCGAGCTGTTGAACTCGACCGTAGAGTAACCAGCAGTGACGGCGGTCATCAGGAAAGTTGCCAGGAAAAAACCGATGACGAATTTAGGGAAACGCCACCAGATCTCCATTGCGCTGGGCCGGACGCCGCATTCTTCCTTCTCCCATTTCAGACAGGCGATCATGGCAAAGACGAATGACCAGATACCTATCCACATATCCCGGCCGATGACCTTCATTAGTGTAAAGCCTTGGATGGCGGCGTTTTCATTGCCGGACATCTTGCCATAGGCGCTGGCGGCGGCGAAGCCGGCCGCATCGGCGAATTCAGAGGTCCCGATCCAGGCCCCTGCCACACCGGGAGCCAAGCCCAGGAGCTTTGAAACAAACGGCAGGACGATGATCATCACCAGTGCCCAGCCCACCACCAGGGTAACCGAAGTGTAGAGGTATTCTGTTTTGGCCTTAACCGAACTGGCAATGGCCATGGAGGCCGAGACCCCGCAGACCGAACCGCCCACGGAGATGACCGAAGCCAATCGCTTGTCCAGTCCAAAGAACTTGGTCGCAACAAAGTAGATGACCAGACAGGTGGTGACGGAGATGATTGTGGCTTGCAACAAGGCGATAGGCCCGGCGGTGACAATCAATGTCACCGGGAAGGTCGCCCCCAGCAGCACTATGCCGGTCTTGATGAAATATTCCACCCGGAAGCCGGCGTCCAGCCATTTAGGCAAAGGAAAAAGGTTCGCCAGGATCAGGCCAACGATGAGCGCCACCAGCGGAGGTTCGAGATTATACTTGGCCGCATTTGCCCAACCGCTTATGGAGAACATCATGACAGAGAGAATATATAAGAATATAAAGCTTGGGATGAATTTTGAAAGTTTAATCCCCATGATGCTGGTGCTGACTCCGAAAATTACCAGCCAGAATAAAAACTGAAGCATATAGAGGTGAAGGTTCTGTTGAAAATGTCCCATCAGCTGACCCAGTGAGGTCCAGTGAACCCCTCCCGGATTGATGGCCAACAGCTTTACAGCATTGCTGCCCATTGAAAACGCGATCAAAGCGAAAAACATGAGGCCGATTCCCAGATAAATCGCCCACCAGTCCTCCTTCAGGTACAGCTCTTTCCACCCCATGAGCACGGGCGCCGGTGGGGTTTCGTCGGCACAGACCTTGGTCTCGCAATAATCCGTGGTTGGTTTGTCCTTTGAATCCATCTTCTCCTCCTCATTTCAAAATAGTGGCCTCCCCCTGATGCTTCGCCTGGCATTACCTCCTTGTTTCAAAGTCAGAAAAATTATAGGATAATATTTACCACTGCAAGGTATGATACATTTTTAGGATTTGAATTTAAAAGAATTAATTTCATGAACACGGCGATTGTTACTTTTCGATTACTTTAAGGGAATCATAACTCATGAGCAAATTTGACATCATCAGCGCCGAACTTTGCAAAGAACCCAAAAAGTGGCTGATCACGGGGGTTGCCGGATTCATAGGTTCAAATCTCCTCGAAGCCCTGCTGGAACTCCATCAGTCCGTGGTCGGAATGGACAATTTCTTTACCGGATACCCTCATAATCTTGAGGATGTCAAGAGGACTGTCGGTCCGGAAAAATGGCGTAATTTCGAATTTATAGAGGGAGATATCCGCAGTTCCGCGGACTGCCGCAGGGCCTGCGCAGGAGTCGATTACGTCCTTCACCAGGCCGCCCTTGGCAGCGTGCCCAGATCTATAGATGATCCGATCACCACTAACACTTGCAACGTAGACGGCTTCCTTCAAATGCTTGTTGCTGCTATGGAGGCGCATGTAAAAAGATTTGTGTTCGCCAGCTCATCTTCCGTTTACGGCGACAACGAGAAACTGCCCAAGGTGGAAGATGAAATTGGCTCTTCGCTTTCTCCTTATGCGGCTTCAAAGCTGATTAACGAGATTTATGCCGGAGTTTTTTCAAAGGTCTACGATCTCAACTGGATTGGACTGAGATACTTCAACGTTTTCGGGAAACGGCAGGACCCGAAGGGCGCATACGCGGCCGTTATTCCCTGCTGGATCGATGTGCTGATCAATCAAAACAGACCTCTCATCAACGGTGATGGGGAAACCAGCCGGGATTTTTGCTACATCAAGGACGTGATACAGGGAAACATACTCGCCGCCCTGTCACAATCTTCCGAAGCCCTTAACAGGGTGTACAATATCGCCTGCGGCAATCTCATCACTCTCAACCAGTTGCTGGTCCTTATCAGGAGTTCGCTTTCCTCCCATCTGCCCGAGGTGGCCGGGATAGACCCCGAATATGGGCCCTTTCGCAAAGGGGACGTTCGGCACTCGCTCGCAGATATTTCACTGGCGAACCAGCTGCTAGGCTATCAACCCCGGTACAGTGTCGCCACCGGCATGGAAGAAGCCATTCATTGGTATGCCCGGAAGCAAAAGGCCCCCATGCTTTAAGCAGTTCCTCATTCCCCATGGAACCCCTTGAAACCATGTAAAGGGCGGCGCCAACCACCCAGGGGCAGGAAGAATTTTTCTTGCCCCCGCCTTTGGCAGCGGCCAACCTGCCCGGCGGTCCCACCGCCTCAGTGCGACATCAAATTCTGCCGCTCCGCTTCCTGTCTGGCGGCCTGACGTGCCGCATCGATGACATGCCCGGCTTTCTCTTTCGTTTCATAAAGCAGCTGCCTGGTTTTCTCTTTTACGGCCCGCCGTGTTTCATCGAAGATCTCGTTTCCCTCCAGAACTCCGCTTGTTAGAATACCGAGAATCAATCCGGCGGAAAGTCCAATGAACCCGATCATTAAGGGGTTTTCATCCACAAAGCTGGAAACTCCCTCCACTAAGGACCCGGACTTCCGGGCAACTACTTCTGTGGACTCTTCTATTGGAACTTTTGACTCCATAAATTGCTCCGTTTCTTCCGGTTGTGCGGGTATAATTCCGCCGGCCGTTTTCTGCCTCAGTGCCGCGTGGAGTGTAATCCAGCTCACCCCCAGCCCCACTAAAGCTGTAATTCCGGGATGATCTTTAGCTGCTTCGACCGTATTGGTTATCACTTTGTCGCCCACATCACTAATTTTTTGAGTATTCATTGTTTCAATCCTCTTTAACAATTCCTCCTCAATCGCAAAAATCAGGTCAGTAGCGATTTTTGCCGGAGTGAACGCTTTTTGTATTTCCTTAATATCTTTAATAATTCTGGTTTCCACTTCGCGGATTTCCCGTCTGTGATGATCGAGATCTCCATCGGTCCCAGTTGGCTGCCGGGCATTTGTATTGGCAACCCCAGGTCTTACATCAGTTGATTCCGCATCCATTTTGTATCTTCCCTAAAAGTGTTGATGGTTTCGCTGGGGAGGAAATCGTTGTTGAGTCTTTTTTTGCCGATACGCATGGTTATTGCCCCTGCCAGAAGCGCCGCGACACCGATAGCCAACGCAGCCCAACCGGCCGGGATAATCAATGAGAGCCCGATAATCGCTGCGGCAATGATTGCAAGAAATCCGGCATACGCGACGCACGCTCCCACCGTCACCAGTTGAGAGTCTTTCCACACCCGGGAAACCTTGCGCGACATCTCGGCTGACGCCATTTGAACTTCACCCTGTATGAGCTCAGCGGCATTTCGGGAAAGATCTCCCAGAATTTCCCCAAGCGAGGATGCACCCTCGTCCGAAACTCTATCGCGCTCAGTGCCGTTCATAGTAGCCTTCCTCGTCTTTTCCCGGCCTGTATTCGATCGATGACTCCTTCATGGGGTGCAACTCCTCGACAGTGCCCGACCGCTTGCCGGAAGAAGAAGACAGTTGCCCGAGAACGATTCCCGTGAGCAGAGCGGCGCCTAGAAAAATACCCGGGCGATTTCTTGCAAATTCTTAAACTTTGCCGACTATCCTGTCAGGGTCGCCATCTCTTAAGAAGTTTGCCACATTCATAATATTTTCCGAGCCGGTTTCACTAATTTCTGCAAGCGAATAGCTATGCTTTTCACGAAGCTTCCCCGCCGCCTCTCTCAGCGCCTCCGCCAATGTGTCAAGATTGCTGGACGCCAGCTTGAACTGCTCGGAGGCAATGGAGCGCGACTGCGATTTTATCTCTCCGGAGAGGAGCCGGACGACTTTCCTGGAGTATTCAGCTACCTCTTTAAGGACCTGTCTGCCGCCGTTTCCCAATTGAGATCCCGGTTGTGCGTCCGCTAAATCCTGCAAAGAATGAGAACCATTTGTACTCATTTAACCTTCTCCTCTCCCGGACATAAACAAAGTTGGCTCCCGCCAGGGTGGCCAAAGCGGAAATCTGTTCTGCATTTGCTCTCTAAGGCCCCGTTATTATTGATACATGTATAAGGTGAGCATGAAAACCGAACGGGTCAACCCGCGTAAAATCAGTGGTCAATAAAAAGAAAACCCCGGCAAAATTAAAACGCCGGGGTTTATAATTCTTGATCAAATTAAAGTAATTCAGGGGCTGAAGTCAGCCCCTTTCGAACCTGGACGGCTTGGCAGCCTCTGCTGTACTACTAAAAGCCCACAGCCATCGGGACGTTCGCGAGCGGCTTGTTCACATCAGGAGCATGGGCGGCTTTTTCCGTGCCACAACCACAAGATGGGAAGTGCCAGCCGCAGGGATTCAAGTTCAAGCTGCAAAGAGAGGGGAAGTGCCAGCCGCATGGATTCAAGTTCCAGCCGCATGGATTGAGGTTACAATCTGCCTGGGCGGTGAAAAGACTCCCGCTCACAAAAACTAAGGAAAGCGCAATTGCAATAATAAGTATTTTTTTCATTTCCTTCTCCTTTCGTTCAAGTGCACGCCTCCAATGCTTGCCAGACCATTCAGACCGAAATTAATGGCAAATTTAATAGTTAAGCTAATTTCTGCATCACTTACGTTTCTGTAAACGGGGAATATATAGTATTTCTGCTTAGAATAAACTGTACATATCCGATGGGTAATGGCGTCTTTATAAGTGATTCCGATTCAGGAATGACTTCCCGCGCATTCAGAAATATTAATAGATCGAAGAAAACCGAATTTTAGGGTTTTGACGGACACTTAGGGGTGTGGCAATAAAATACGTTGATAATCAAAGCAAGAACAAGGCTTGCGGAAGCGTCTCCGAGAACTCAAATTGAAGTATAAAGAACCCTCTCCTCCGCTCAAACAGGAAACTCGCAAGGACTCGAAAGGAGAGGCTCTTTAGGAGATGTTCATGAAAGCCGGCTTTATATTTTCTTTATTCGTCACTTCAGCCTTTTTGTTTCATCCGGGACTGGGTGTCTCACACGGCGCCGCAACGGATGAAAAAGCCGTCTGGAATACAGTCGGCTATATAAAGCCGAGCGATAAAGAATTAAGAAAAAGTCTGTCGCCGCTCCAGTACAAGGTGACGCGGGAAAACCGCGACGAACCCCCTTTCCAGAATGAATACTGGAACAATGACAAAGAGGGCATCTACGTGGATATCGTTTCAGGAGAACCTCTTTTCAGCTCTCTGGACAAATTTCGTTCCGGCACCGGCAGACCCAGCTTTACAAAGCCGCTCGAACCCGACAACATCGTTGAAAGACGGATCAGGCGTCTGTTGTTCTTCATGAAACGCACGGAGGTCAGGAGCAGGCTTGGCGACTCGCACCTGGGGTACTTATTCGAGGATGCTCTCTCACCCACCGGGTTGCGTTACAGTGTGAATTCCGCCTCGCTCAGATTCATTGTAAAAGAAGATCTACAGAAAGAAGGGTACGCAATGTATTCGATGATCTTTACTTGTGAGAGTCGGGAATGGACTTATAAAGTCATCGGTTCGGCGACTCCGCCGAAGTTGTGTTCGGATCAGAAAGATTAGATTGGGTGCTTGAATTTCCTACCTTCCTACCTATATATGTATCGCAATCTATATGGTAATAAATTAGAAAGGCAGTTTTCCTCGTGAGAATAGCGGCCATAGTTAATCCTGTTTCCGGATGGGGAACGGCCCGCAAGCAATGGCCTGCGCTCTTGCAGTCTGCGGGGCCTTCGGCATCGGCGGTCGAGACCTTCTGGAGCGAGTATGCCGGCCATTCCGAAGTGCTTGCAGCTTCTGCAAGGCGCTCAGGATACGACCGGGTTGTCGCTGTAGGGGGAGACGGCACCCTGTTTGAGGTTTTGAACGGACTGTGGTGGGAACAAAGAGGAGAGATGCCGAGTGTGGGCATGGTCCCGATAGGTACCGGATGTGACTACATCCGCAACTTCGAAGTTGGCGGTGGAATCATGGACAGGTTCCGTGCCGCAGTTAGTCCGCCTGCAATCAGGGTGAGCCTGGGCCGATTTAGCATCCAAAACGCGGGGAAAGTGCGCCAAAGGGTTTTTGCAATGGTTCTGGGGTTGGGTTTTGATGCGGAGGTGGTTCGCCTTTTTCGGTCAGGGCGATTTGGCCGAACCGGTTGGCATGCTTACGCCTTGAGCACGTTAGGCGCTTTTAGCCGCCTGAATTCGCATAATCTTAGCGGAAGCATAAACGGGTCATCTTTTCATACGAGCGTCCTCTCCTTTGGAACGGCGCTCGGATGCTGGTTTGGCAAACGCATTGAAATTGCCCCGCCCGCATCTCCTATCCGAAATGAATTCGAGCTGGTCTGGACAGAGCCCGTCGGATTTTCGAAAGTGATTTTGCTGGTCTTTCTCGCCTATTTCGGGGCACATTATAGGCTCCCATGGGTCAAGAACGCGCACGCAAGCAGCGTCTTTCTTGACTCGTCTCCCCCTGCATGGATCGAAGCCGACGGCGAATTGATTGGAAAGACGCCGGTCGAAATCGAGATCATGCCCGAAGCACTTTCTTTTGCCGCCAACGGGGTAAAGAAAAAGCCTTGAGCTTTCAGGCCTTTATATCCTGGAATATGAGTCGTTTGTTTTCCCTGTGATCGATCTGGTATATTATCGTGCCCTTCTCCCTGAGTTCCCGTACCATATCGGGCAGCATCGTGTGATCGATGCCATATGTTCTCAGGTAAACGATCCGTTTTCCTTCCGGGGCAAATTCATAGTTGCTCAATATGCTGGCAATCCGCCCATCGTATTTGCGTATTACATCGGTAAGGAGTTGGATTGAACCCGCTTTATCTTCGATCAGAAAAGCGAACTGAATTCCTTTCTTGCCAAGCCCGCTAAGACTGATCAATATCTTGAAAATATCATGTCTGGTAAGTATGCCCACCAGCTTGCCGCCGGCGCCCGTTACCGGCACCCCCGAAATATTGTGCTCCATAAGCACTTGGGCCGTCTCCTCAACGGTATAATTATCCGGAACGGTAATGGGGTGCGCTATCATGATATCGCGGACTTTTATTTTCGAAATAAGGTAGAGAAGCTCGTGAATATCAAGCATGGTGGCGTCCGAAGCCGAAGCGCGCTTCAGGTCGGAATCCGAAAGGACCCCCACCAGTTCGCCTTTTTTCATAACGGGCAGCATCCTGATTCTATTTTCTCTCATGACTGACGACGCATGCTGCATCGAATCTTCTTCGTCTATGGTGATCGGGTTTTTGCTCATCCAATTCTTGACCAGCATATGAACCTCCGTAAAAGTTTTGAGCAGGCAATCCTTAGAGTGATCTATCAACTGAAGACGAAGCCCATCTTAAGCACTTTCAATTGATTTTGCTACTCAATTTAGAACAGTCCTCAGTCGTCAGTCGTCTGTGATCAGAAAGAGATCTTGTCCGGCCACCGGCCACTGCTTTTCTCTGACGACTGAGGACTGGCCACTGCTTTTATTGGCACAGGGATTGCTTAATGATTTCACTTAATGGCTGATTTTTATTGAGGGCCGCATTCTCAACAAACAACCCGGGGAAAAATATGAAACCATCCCCCGTTTCCAGTGCAGACATGAATGAGGCGTCGGCGACGAAGACTTCGGCGCCCTCCGCAAACGGAGGTCAGAGCTTTGACATGGCCCTCGAAGCGGCCGGATTGGAGCAACCAGGTTCACAATCCGGCTCCCAACCGGCCTTGGGGCCCCCGGGAGCACCTCAATACATACCCCCTGCCCTTTTGACACCCGAACCTTTAAAGGCGCCTTCACCATCTGGAGTCACTGCCGCCGCAGCTTACCGCAAGGCTGTTGAGCAACAGGCAACACCGGCGCAAATGAGCGGGCTTCAGATGTATAAGGATGACCAGTTGCTTCGAAATCCGGGGGGCCGAAATTATTACCTGGATGAAAAGAAGGTGGTCGAAAATTCCAACAAGCAACCCGTTGGGGCCCTCATATCAAAGGATTTCTCCGCTGTGGTGGGAAACATCAAAAATTTTTTCGGAAACATGTTTTTGGGGACCACCGTTCTGCATAGAAATGAGAGAAATGAAATCACGCAGGGGTCGCAAAGAGGACTGCTTCGGACCATTGGGGATTTTTGTAAAGACCTTGGGAGCGCTTTGAGCCTGGGCGCATGGCATCCGGACTCCGCAGTGGCCCCGCACGGCCTGAAGAACCGCTTCCTTTATTCAGTTTCCAAGCTCAAAGACGCCTTCTTCGGCGATATTCTGACGGGAGTCCCTTCCAGTGTGAACCACATGGGCAAGAACCTGATCCTGTCAGGATTGCACCTGGCGGAGGTGCTTCCCGACGCGCTGACAGGGGGCTTCGAGCCAGGTCAAAAAGTCACGACGGCCATTTTCGACAACGGACATGTGGCTCTCGAATACCTCACGGACATTATACCTTCAGGAGATGCCTGGCTGAGAGTCCATGCATCCAACTGGAAAGAATTGAAACCCCCAGTCCTCTACAACCTCAAAATGCCTGAGTATTGCAAAGGGGATGTGCGATGGGAGAATGTGAGGAATACCCCCTTTCGAAAATCCATTGAAACCATTGGCGCACTTATAACAGACGCACTCGCCATAGGTTTTGCAGGGCAAACCGGGATTTCAAGCAATCGCCGAAATCAGATCGAATAATAAATGTATCAAGGTCATTCAAAAGCAAATCGATCACGAAATTGCTATATTAGTGATCGGAGTCATGGGTTTTGCCTTTAACTCGCAACCCGTAACCCGCAACCCGCTAACCCTTATGTGAGAAGGCCAACATGCATTCAGACAACATATACGACATAATAATCGTTGGGGGAGGTCCGGGTGGACTTTCTGCCGGAATTTACGCCATGAGGGCCGCAATGAAGACGGTGCTCATCGAAAACGGCGCTCCGGGCGGACAGATGGCTATCAACAAGGCGATTGAAAACTACCCCGGCTTCATAGATGTAAACGGTTTCGAACTTTCGGAAAAATTCTTAGAACACGCGAAATGGTATGGCCTCGAAATCTTGCAGCAAGAGGCAGCCGCCATAGAGCCGGGTATAGAGTTCCATTCGGTGAGGCTCGCAAATGGAATAACCCTGAACGGTTACACCATAATTCTTGCTCCCGGCGGGCTCTCTCGTACTCTTGGCGTGCCCGGGGAGGTGGAAAACCTGGGGCGGGGTGTGTCATATTGCGCAACCTGTGACGGGTTCTTTTTCAGGGGTAAGCCGGTAGCGGTTGTAGGAGGCGGCGACACAGCGCTGGAAGAGGCCCTCTACCTGTCCAACATTGCCAGCGAGGTACATCTGATCCATCGAAGGAGCGAATTTCGCGCAGGCAGGATATTGCAGCAGCGGATTGGTATGGACCCGAAGATTAATGTAAATCTGGACACGGTAGTGACAAATATCAACTCAAACGCAAACGGGGTCAGCTCGGTCGCTATAAAGAACGGGCAAGGGAGCGAAAAAGAACTGCATGTAGAAGGCATCTTCATTTTCATAGGCTTTTCCGCTAACAACAGGCTGGTTCCCAAAGGCATCAAAATGAATGCGAACGGCTATGTCTTGACCGATGAAAAGTGCGAGTCCAACATATGCGGGATCTTCGCAATCGGCGATCTGAGAGAAAAATACGCCAACCAGATCGTGGTTGCAGCGGCCGACGGCTGTATATCCGCCCTTGCCGCGGCCCGGGCCGTGGAAATGAGAAAGGCGGGTTTCACGGCTTGTAAAATGCAGCGCAGATAAGGTTGCAATCCTGATTCGTGAAAGAAATGATTCGATTCGAAAACCTGCGTAAGACATACGGGCATGTGGAAGCACTCAAGGGAATCAGCCTGCACGTTGGTGAGGGTGAGCTGTTTTCCTACCTGGGGCCCAACGGTTCGGGCAAAACGACGACCATCAAGATACTAACCGGCCTTGCGGTCCCTTCCGCAGGCGACGCATGGATTCATGGGTTTCACATCGAGAAAGAAAGCCTGCACGCAAAACGTCAGTGCGGCCTCGTCACGCAAAACATCAACCTCGACAACGAACTGACTGTAGCCGAGAACCTCCACCTGCACGGAAAACTTTTCCAGATGAAGCGAAAAGAGCGTGCGGAGCGCATTCACGAACTGCTGCACTATATTGAAATAGCGGACAGGATGGACAGCCCGGTAAAGTCACTTTCCGGGGGCATGAAAAGAAGGGTTATGATCGCCAGGGCGCTCATGCACTCGCCGAGGGTCCTTTTTCTCGATGAACCGACCGCCGGTCTCGATCCCGCTATCAGACGCCGTATATGGTCGCTTGTCAAAAATATTCAGCAAAGCGGGACCACCATATTTCTTACCACCCATTACATCGAAGAGGCCGAATTCCTGGCAGACCGGGTCGCCTTCCTCAATGAAGGCAAAATAGCAGCCCTTGACACCCCTCAAAACCTGATGGAGGGATTGGGCATATGGGCTTTGGACCGGGTCGCCGACCAAGAGATGCAGACTTCATTTTTCCGCGACAGAGAAGAGGCCAACAGGCATATCGCCGCGCGTGAAGGAAGCTTTTCTCTCAGACGTGTGAACCTCGAAGACGTTTTCATCGCGATTACAGGTAAGAAGGTCATGGAATGAGGAGTATGCTTGCAATCTACGAACGCGAAATGCTTATCCTGCGCAAGAGATTTTTCAGGCAGTTGGCTTCCATGTCGGTAAGCCCCCTGCTCTACCTTGTCGCTTTCGGACTCGGAATGGGGCGGAGCTTAAAAGTAGGAGATCATTCATACATGGAATTCCTGGTCCCGGGGCTCGTTGCGATGAACAGCATGATGCAGGCTTTCGCCATAGCAAGCGAAATTAATATTGCACGGTTCTATTGGCATATTTTCGAAGAATTTCAAGCGGCTCCGATCAGCAATATTTCTTACGTAACCGGAGAGGTGCTGGCGGGAATTACCAGGGCGCTTCTTTCAGCGGTCCTGATTGTGCTGATCGCCGCCCTGTCCGGTGTAGTCCTGACTTACAATTTTTACTTCTGGCTGGCGGTGGCTTTGAACGGCTTTGTTTTCGCATCGCTGGCCGTTGGTTTGGCAATGCTCGTCAAATCGCATTCCGACCAGGCCCTTCTCACAAATTTCTTCATAACTCCGATGGCTTTTCTCGGCGGCACCTTTTTCCCTGAAGACAGAATGCCTCAATGGGCGCAGTACTGCCTGCACTTCCTGCCGCTAACCCATGCCTCCAGAGCAATTCGAGCGGCTGCGTTCGGTCAGCCGCTCGATTTTTCATCATATCTGCTGCTAGTCTCGATGGGCGCCGTTCTCTTCATTCTCGCCTTTCACTGGGTTAACCGCGCCCGCGAATGATGTGCGTCTCATCTATATCAGGAAGTCCCGGAGCATCACGCGGAACGCGCAGATGAGTTAAGTTGTCTTTTCCAGAAAACCAGCACGCCATCTTTTCCGAAACTCGCTTGCACCAGTTCCCAGCCTTGCAGGCCCCCTTCGTTAAGCATGCTTTCCATTTTCCTTATCTGTTCGGCAGGAACCACCTCCGCATTGCAACTCCCGTCACGCGAACAGAACAGGATCATCTGGCTGAACGCTTCGGCCGGATGGACGGTGACTCTATATTCAAAAGAACCCATTTTGATCTCCTGGCAACCATAAAAAGACGAAGGCAGCATTCAACTCAAAAGCCGCGGGCTCAGTTCCACCCACGAGTCTTGACGAAGATAAACGAAGTTTCCGACGCACTTTCTTTCCTTTGATATTATATCACCCCCGCCGATTTCCTCAATGGCGCAAAGAAACGATATCATGAGAAGGCAAAAGTAAGAAATGAAACCACTTTTGGTCTCAAGAAGAAGTTGAGGTGCGCGGATTTCTTGTTGTATTGCAAACGCGCTATGCGATTTAGTTGATTATATCTTTTGAAAGGTCGCGGTATTGGGCCAATGATAGCCTACAGTCCTGCTACCTGCGGAAGCGGGAAGCAGGGAGCGGGAAAGAGACCCGCCTGCTTCCTGCTCCCTGCTCCCTGACTAATCACGGAAGCAGCCAATAGGGATAGGCCCGATTCGCCCAGGTGCTGCCGGGATAATGTTCCTGCAAGACCCGGTATGCCATCTTCAGGCCATCGATCTGGTGCGTGCTTTTGTATTGAGAAACTCCACGGAAAAAGACTGCTTCGGGAGCCGAGTCACTGTACGAATATTCGGCAATTACGGTTTCGAAGCATTCCAGTCCCTCTCCGAACATGTCTTTTTCGAAGAAAGCTTTACCGATTCCCAGGAGCAACCAGGCAATAAACTGCGGGGGCGGTATAAAACCTGTCGCCCGGTGATGAACTTTCCCTTCCGCATCGATTATGAGAAGGCTGGGTGTCCATTTGACGCCGTAGTTAGTTGCGTAGGGTTCTGCATCCGAGGCTAACTGAAGCGGAACCAGCCTGTTTTGTATGAAATCGATTACTTTCCTGTTGGGATACGTAACCGCATCCATCGTTTGGCAACCGATTCACTGCGGATTGAAAAAATCTAGCAGAATAAATTTCGCCTCAATTTTCGCTCTGTCGAGAGCTTGCTTGTAATCGAGCACCCACTCCACCTTATCGGCCATGGCTCTACTCCTTCGTAGTTGATTTGAAAACCGTAACGATTCTATAAGGCAATGATAAGGCCCTGGAAGCTCAATTCAAGGCAAACGCAAAAAGAGTGGGTGAATCGGTGAATGGATGCGAGTGGTTTTCACTGCTCACCAACTCACCCACTCACCGATTCACCTGCCTTATGGTTTTTATCCCTTCGCTCTCTTTCTGAGAGCGTTGGCATGAGGAACGCCTTTGCTGTTTTTCTTTTTTTGAGCCGTCTTTGTCTCTTCTCTTTTAATTTTGCCTGATTTCGACCTGGTTTTCGAGGTGGTTTTGGCTATTGCAGCGCGGGGTTTTACACCAGCAGACTTTGTCCCGGAGACGGCCTTTTCGGATTTGATCTTTGCTGAAGCGAGACGGTAAGGAGCTTTGCTATTATTAACAGGTGATTTTTTTGCCCTGTTTTTTGTTTTTTTCTCGTTCGAGGCTACCTTCGTGGATACAGGCATTTTGGCATTGTCGCCCGAGGCCACCATGTAATGGTTGCCGGCCTTTTTCCCACGCGCTCTTCGGAGCCCGCGCACACCTTGGGTGCCTGCCGCTTTTCCCATCACGGGCGCAGTAAACGCAACGGTTTTAACATCATTGGAAGGGGCGCCTGTTTCATGGAATCCGGCTTCGATCAGCTTCTCAGCTTCACAACAGCGTATCCATGCATTTCGTGCTCCCATCACGACGGCAACGATCCTGGTATGGTTACGCCTCGCTGTCGCCGATATGTTATAGCCGGATGCGCAGACAAAACCGGTCTTCAAGCCGTCAACTCCCGCGCACTTCCCGAGAAGCCTGTTCGCATTGTGATGCGTGTGCCTGCCGTAGGAATATGACTGCATCGAATGTATGGCCAACGATTCCGGGAAGCGATGAAGATATGCCGACGAAAGCCTTGCTATATCACGCGCCGTGGTGACCTGCCCTTCCGCCGGGAGTCCGTTGGGAGTCATAAAATGGGAACTGTTCATTCCCAGCTCGCGAGCTTTGGCGTTCATCTTCTTAACGAATCGTTCCACATTCCCGCTTATGTGCTCGGCCACTGCCACACAGGCGTCATTGCCCGACACAACGGCAATCCCTTTGATGAGTTCCTCCATAGGGACAACGGCGCCGGCGCTAAGGCCCATTCGGGACCCCCCGGTAGATGCGGCGCGCCTGCTTACCTCGACTTTGTCGGAGAGGCTGATCTCACCTTGTTTGATTGCTTCGAAGACCACGTAGAGGGTCAAGATTTTGGTTATTGACGCGGGAGCGATAAGATAGTCGGCATTTTGCTCGAAGAGAATGCGGCCGTCTTCCAGATCCAGTACGATGGCCGAGCGGGCATTTACATGCTGATTTATCGCAGCGTACGATGATCGGGGAATGAATAAACAGAGCGAAAAAAGAAGGAGTACGCACACCAATTGTTTATTGCGCTCCATCAAATCCTCCCCTCAAATTTTAGTTTCGTCTTTTTTCCCCCGGCCGCCGGCCGGCCAACTCATCCAAAGAACCAAAGCCTGTGTATCTATGGTGATTTAGAAGCTATTTGTCAACTGAAATTATCCGACTCTTTATCTAAAAGTCAGTACAAGGACTAATTTTTTTTGAGAAAGTATTCTTTGCAATGAGAACCGCTCTTTTGATATATACTTCGCCAAGCAGTTAGAGCGAAAGGGGATCGTGGAATGTTCGGCCGGATTATGGATTTTCTGTCCAAAGACATGGCAATGGACCTTGGCACCGCCAACACCCTCATATACGTCAAAGGTAAAGGCGTCGTTTTGGATGAACCATCCATGGTGGCCATAGAGAAGGAAACAGGCGAGGTAATTGCCATCGGTCGGGAAGCAAAGAACCTGGCCGGACGCCGTACAAAGGGAACCTCGGTCACCAGGCCAATGCGCGACGGTGTCATTTATGATTTTGAAACGGCCTCTTTCATGGTCAGATCTTTTCTGGGAAAGGTATTCAGGCGGCTTCCCCTCTCCAGGCCAAAACTGGTTATAGCCGTACCGGTGGGAATCACCTCGATTGAGAAGCGTGCGGTAATAGAAGCCGCCGAAATGGCCGGCGCAGGCAAGGTGTTCCTGATCGAGGAGCCGATGGCCGCCGCAATCGGGGCCGGTCTTCCGATCGATCAGCCCGCAGGTCAGATGGTGGTCGACATTGGCGGAGGCACGACCGAAGTGGCTATCATTTCCCAATTTGCCGTCTCGTGCAGCGAATCGCTCCGGGTGGCGGGCGATGAAGCCAATGAAGCCATCTGCCAGTTCATACGGCAGCAGCACGGCGTGGCGATCAGCGAAATGATGGCTGAGGTGATGAAGATGAAGATAGGTTCTGCGGTACCGCTCAAGAAACCGCTCGAAATAAAGCTCCGTGGAAAGGACCTCGTCAGCGGAATGCCGAAAATCATCACGATAACCGATGCCGATATCAGGCTGGCTATAAAGGAGCCTACAAAGGCGATTATCGAGGCGATTCGGCGCGTTTTGGAAAAGGCCTCGCCCGACCTGGCCTCCGATGTGGCCGAAAACGGCATTTGGCTTGCCGGCGGCGGTTCCCTCCTTAAAGGTCTTCGCGCTCTCATCCACCAGGCTGTTGGACTCGATGTCATAAAGTCGGACGACCCGCTCCGGGCGGTAATTCGGGGAGCAGGCTCGGTCACGGAGCACTTTGATTATTACCGCGATGTATTCATGAATTAAAACTGCACTAAGTCCTATTCTTTTCTATCCATCCTCCAATTACGCTGAAGAAATAATCTCTTTTGTCCGATTTATCGTTTATGGCCCGAAGGGAATCTATAAACTGCACCGACCCTATTCTGAGGCAAAGAGGAACTGAACACTGTGACAACTCATACTGTAAGTTCCGGTTCCTTCATGATCAGCACAAGAAAACCCGAGATCATGCAAGCATTCCTGGCAAGTTGCGTTGGGGTTACCCTGTTTGACCAAAACGCCGGAATCGGAGGTCTCATCCACCTTCTCCTCCCTGAACCACCCAGCATGGACCTCTCTTGGAACCCAAAAGTATGCGCGGCTATCAGTATTCCCATGTTTATCAATGAGCTTTGCAGACTTGGAGCCAAAAAGGAAAGGCTCCAGGCGTGTATTGCGGGAGGAGCGCTCATTGACCCCATCTCACAGGCCGATTTGGCGCTCGACATCGGCGGGCGCACCGCTGAAGTGGCGCAGCTGATTCTGCAAAGGGAAAAAATACCTATCCGGCAGATCGAAGTGGGGGGGTTTTTCTCCTGTTGCATCAGACTTAATCTCACCACATGGGAGACTACCATAGAACCCTTTGTTGTTCCCACCCCCCGGGCTACTGCCGATGATTATACCCGGCCGACCGTGCGGCAAATCAATGATGCGATCGAAGAGCTGATTCCAATTCCCCAGATAGCCCTTAAAATCATCCGCATGATCAACGATGAAAATTCCAGCTTCCGGGAGATCGCAGGAGAAGTTCTGCAGGACCAGGTCCTGAGCGCCAGAATAATAAGGATGTGCAACTCCGTATCCGTCAACCTCGCCATGAAAGTCGATTCAATAGAAAAAGCATTGCTGAGGATCGGGGAAAAAAGCCTGGTGCTCATGGCCCTCTCCTTCTCCATGAATAAGTTCATCGCCCAGGCGAGCCGTGGATATTCACTTTGTAAGGGGGGTATGTTCCATCATTCCGTGTGGACAGCCCGCATGAGCGCCAAGCTGGCGGAAATGACCTCAAAGGCCCGCCCCGAACTGGCTTACACGGCAGGTCTGCTCCATGATATCGGCAAGGTGGTGCTTGACCAGTACATGAACGGCGCTTATCCGCTCTTCTACCGGCAACTTCAAATTCAAGGCAGTGATTTGACAACCGCCGAGAAAGACCTGTTCGGCATATCTCATACGGATGCAGGGCACCTGCTGGTACGCCGCTGGGATATACCGGAGTCAATCGGCGAGGCGGTGCTCCATCATCACGAACCGGACAAAGCCGGCAAGAACCGGCCATTGCCGCACCTGGTATACCTGGCCGACCTTCTGAATTCCCGCTTTGTCCCTGGACACCAAGTCAATAGGATCGACAGTTCACTGCTTCGCAAAAGCCTGGAGGCGCTTGACCTGGATATCGGGAACCTCCCGGCGTTGCTGGCCGACGCCCCCGCGTACTAGGCGAGGCAAAAGTAAAAAGTGATCCCTCAATCCCTCAATCCCTGATTTGAGGTCGTCTTTCGTTCGTAATTCCTGATTCCTGATTCAAAATTTCAGTTAAAAGTTCCTCATCGAAAGGCGATGATTATTATATATACAAGATTTATATGCTACGGAGGAACTCATGATCATCAGGGGATACGACGCTATTAGCGCAGCCAAGGAACTGAGATTGCCCCTCGGCAAATACAGCGAGGAGTCTTATCGAGGGTTCAGGCTCGATCTTTCGGTCGAAGAGGCTAACCAACTGGCAGTTAAAGATCAAAACCTAATCTTCCTCGACCTGGATATTCGACAGCTTTCGCTGGAGCAACTCTTGAAGCTTTCAGCAGCATTGGGAGCCACGCCCGGAAACAGTTGCATCCAGGTCAGGGATAAATTCGATTTCGATGGGGACGACGACAGGGCAGCCATCTTTGATGCACTCGCCCAAAGATGGGCTGAACTGAAATCGAAATCTCACTGACATGCCCCATCAATGAGCCAGCGCACATGAAGCTTTGGATTGGACTTTGCTGTTGAATTTGGAGGCGTCTATCACAAATCTTTCGTGAAATCCTTCAGAAATTTTATCGACTCCGTCGTCAGCCTCAAGAGAAAAGGTGAGCTTGCGGCCTTCAACTTTTTCGAGCTTCCCTTTTATCGTTACGGTTAGCCCTGGAGGGGTGGCAGCGATGTGATTGACATTGATGGCAACCCCCACGGTCTGTTCGCGGGGCCAGTCGATGTGTGGGTTTATAGCCTTTATGCATGCCCACTCCAGGAGTCCGACCAAGAAGCCCGTTGCAAATACCTGAGGCATCAACTGAAACTCGGCAGATTCAGGGTAAAGGCTTGGCACCGTCTTTTCCCCGGTGATATCGAAGCTTAAACTGAAAGTAAGGCCGGGCTGAAGTGTATCTTTCATTTTAATCTCCTTCTCAAGATAGACTATAAGGCAATCTTGCGGACTGATGCTGTCGAGACCACTGTCTTCTGGACGTGTCCCGGAGCATATGGTAGGATAGATAGTAAGTCAAAGTAATTGTTTTTCTACTAACTATTAGCGTAGCTTATTAATATGGAATGGCAGCAAATCATAGGCTTCTACCATGTGGTGAAATTGCAAAGTTTCACCAGGGCGGCGGAGGCCACCTTTCGAACTCAGTCGGCATTGAGTCAGCAGATCAAGGCACTTGAGAAGGAATTCGAATGCCCGCTTTTTGAAAGAGCAGGCAAACGCAAGCCTCGGCTCACTTCGGCGGGAGAGAGTTTTCTGCACTTTGCCGAACTGGTGCTTCAGGGAAGCGAACATCTCAAGGATGACCTGGAAGCGATCAAAGGAAATAGACGAGGGCATCTAAAGATAGCCGCACCATTCACAACCCTCTACCATCTCTTCCCCGGGATAGTGCGCCAATACGCAAGTAAATTCCCGCAGGTGGAACTTACCTTGCTCGACCGTCCCCAACAGATGGTGATTGACCTTGTGCGAAATGGAGACATCGATTTTGGATTCACTCTTGAAAACCTTGTCCCCGGGAGTTTGTCGACTATTCGCTGGAAACAGGTAGAAACCGTCGTAATTGTTCCCGTGGGACATCCATTATGCGCCATGAAGCGGGTCAGCCTCAAACAACTGGCCAAATATCCCCTCATTTTGCCCCCCGGCCACTTGCACCACAGGGGCCGTATGCTCCTGGAAAAGGAATTCCAAAAGAAGGGGCTTGACTATCGTATCGTAATGGAGTCTTCCAACATCGAACTAAGTTCAGTGTACGTCGAATCAGGCCTCGGCGTGTCGTGTGGCTCCATAATAAGAGATCTGCCGCAGTTGAAAATGCGAAAACTTGATTTTTTGTCCCTGGGCCACTTATTCGGGCCCGAACATATCGCCGTGGTCATGAGAAAAGATAAGGCGCCGGCCCACTATAAGCAGGCATTCATCAAATCGCTTTTCGAAGAGGAAAGTGCTGCGGACAGTAAATCAGCGGGATCTCGATAATGATAATGAGCCCGGGATGGCGACAGAAATAAAAAAGCAAGAGACATCAAAAGGTAACAGACCCGACATGATCATGTAATGTGTGCAGGCTTTAATCTATCCCAGCGCACACCTTATAGGGAAGGGGCGCAGAACGAAAGCTTGAAACCTCTCTGTAGTGGAAATAAAAGACGCGCCTCTTCCCCTTCCTCCCTTTCAATCCTTTTCAAATCCTTCTACATTTCACCTGTCTATCATTTCCGGAAGACTATCGCCAGTCGCCTCTTGGGCGACGACCCGGGTTGCTTTTGAGGAGAGTTCGGCCTGCTCCCCTGCCCTTCTGATTTGCCTGCGCCCAGCGAGAAAAAGAAAAAACCACATGAGCAATGTGAACGCCGAAGCCAGTGGGACGAGCACGGTGATCATGTATCCGCGCACCTGGACCACAAAGGTATCGAAGCTTGCCAGCGCCATCTTGAGATCCTCCGGCAGGGCAGGCCCTCCCGGTCCAGATAAGGGCGAAACCCATTCATTCAATGCCTCCATGATCCTGTCGGCCATAAAAAAAATGACGGCACTAAAAGCCAGGTTGAAAAGCAAACACAGAAAGAAGGATTGAATTGCCCAGGCCGTCTTGATTTTCATCAGCGCTCCAATAAATCCTTTGCCCTTTCGCGATTCAGGCTTCGCAACAACTGTTCCGAGACCAGAAGCACCTTGTTCTCCAGATCTTTTCCGATGCAACCCTTCCTGGCAAGTACTTCGAACTTTTCCTGATCGATTGCGAAGGCGGGCTCACCCGGCCTTTGAATCACGTCCACTTCGAGGTCAACGTATCTTGCTCCATACGGGTAGAACTCTGCCGGGGTATTTATGTTGAAATATTCACCAATGTGAAGATGTTCTTTCGAAAAATAATTGTGCCTGACGTACCATTCGCCTTCCCTGATCACAGTCAAGCAATAGTCGCCCTTGCGAATAGGCAGACCCAATCCGTCGTAGCGACCTTTGGAGAATTCCCTCTTGAACACGATCCTGTTTTCGCTAACAGACTGAAGGGCGCCAAGCCTCGGGCGCATCGGCCTGCCCGATGGCCTTATGTGCTCGAGCCTTACCTGGTCAACTTTGATTAAAGGCTCTAAAATCATTTCTCTAATCAGTCCCTTTTCAAGACCTGTCCATTTTTCAGGATGCACGGAAAGTTCCAATTCAGCCGATTCGAGCAGCTCGGAGTTTATTATCTTCAGCCGGTGATGATTCTTAATCGTCGGGATTACGTCCGATCTGATCAGGTCCAGTTTTTCCTTAGCCCCTCCGGGCAGTTCCAGATTCGCAATAACCCGCGGATCGCTGTCTTCGGTCGGCAGAATGCTCACGATGATGGCGTCCAGAAGTGATTCCTGGATTTGGATCAGCAGACCACAGACATGGTCGGCTTCCCCTTTGACCTCGATTCCCTGCAAGTCTGCCCTGTCGTGTATCAGGATTTGATGTTTCCCGTGGTCGGGAAATTCCATACCAAATCGTTCTCTGATTTTTTCGGAAGGTTCCACGATCTGGAACCCGGAATCGAGAGCGAGTTTCGTTAGCGCCGTGCTGTAGATTCCCCTGATCTTGATCCGGGACGACAACATTTCGAAACTCCCTTCCGTGTTGACTTTAAAAATCAACCAGATCGATTCGAACATATTATTTTCTCGAAAACCCGATCCCGTCAATGCAAATCAGGTTTTCTCGAACCTTCACACCGCCCCCCAGAATCTTTTCAATAAGCCACAGGTTTGATTCCATGTGATCGGTAAGACTCGGAACAATATACCGGCTTTCCCCGCGTGCCAAACCTGCGAACAAAATCAACTGATCGGCCGCAAACCTGTCGACTGTGGCGGTAGTTGCCACATCAGCCATAAGGCCCTCAACCACGCTCTGAGCGATTGACTCCGACCTGAGGCCGCGCTTGCCTGCACGGTCAAATCCGAGCAGACAGCCCTCTGAGCTTTCCGCCACCAGCATGAGGGCTGCGCCGCTTTGGGCAGCAGAGGTGTCCTCGATAATATCGATTTCCGGATCGTAGCCCTTTTGCTCGAGGAGTTCGCGGCTCCTTTCCGCCATCCGCCTGGCAACAGATTGGCTTGCCAGGTGGGAGGCGAGCGACACGCCCTTAATCCTTATGATATCTCCTCTGCGCGTCTTTTCTAAAGCCTTGAGAGGGCCATTTGCCGGTTCGACAGAGACCTCCAGTTCGCCATTTCCTTTAGGTATATATCCGGGACGGATCATCCTCATACTCACCCTGGCGCCCATCTGCGCCAAAAGAGGCAGCAAGACCCTCTCCATGTGAAACGCCGTTGGCGCATGATCCTGAAACAGTCCACCCCTGATCGTAAAGCGGGTCCCCGATCGCCCGAACAGCGCGATTGGAATCAGCGTAAAGGCCAGCATTGTGGCTGAACCAGCCGTTCCGATGTCCCACTCGAACACCCCGGCACTAATGCTTGCCCCCGGATAGAAATAGATCTCCCTGGAGCCCACCTCGGCGCCCTCCGCCCGCCCGGATGAAAGCTTGGCGCACGCCTTGACCGCAAGCAGATGCTGGGGCCGAAGCCCCTGCTTTTCCCGGTTTTCCCTGATCCGGACCATATGCATCGGTTGGTTCGTAAGAGAGCATAGCGCACACGCAACCCTTACCAGCGTACCGCTTCCGGATTTTTCCGAACCGTCGATCTCGATCAAAGAATTTCCTCTTTATAAAGAAATTCCTCTTTACCGCTTTTAATAAACATCATTCCGGCCATTGAAAGGCTTGCATCATGCCTATTCGGTCGAAAGCACATCATATTTTTTTCTGACCACTGACGACCGAATCAGTGTTCGAAAATCTTCAAGTTCCGGCCCGAAATCGATCCCGATTTCGGCTACCGCGAAGGCATCCCTGCATGGAGAAGGTATGCGCACCGAATCCTTTGCCGTTGTGACGATCACCTCCGCACTCTGCCCGGAAGCCGCCCGAAAAATCCTCCAAAGGTCATCCGCCGTGTACCTGTGATGGTCCGGGAAACTAAGCGCCTCACAGATTGTTATCCCGGCGCTTCGAAGGTCGTCAAAAAACCCATCCGGCCTGGCAATTCCTGCAAAAGCAAGAACCCTTCGACCCAAGAGGCAATGGACGTCAAAAACAGGTTCACCCCTTCGCAGTCGAATTCCCCTCACCTTGTGACGGCAGGCAAAAACCGCAATCCCCGGGAAAAGGCGTTTGAGCTTATCCCTTATCGGCGCCGAATCGGCATCTTTGCCCAAGCGTGTAATCACAAAAGCATCAGCCCGTTTAAGGTTTGAAGGGGGTTCCCGGAGCGGGCCGGCTGGAAGAACGAACCCGTTTCCGAAAGGGCTGCGGCCGTCGAGCAAAACGATATCCAGGTCGCGGTCGAGCGCAAGGTGCTGGAAACCATCGTCGAGCACGAAAACATCTACTGCGCTGCACGCCAAAGCAGCCTCGCCGCATACCGCCCGGTCTCTGCCGACCCAGACGGGCGTTGAAGGCAGGTACTCCGATACCATGACCGGCTCATCGCCGAAAAGATCGCAAAGTTCACCAGGGTTGCCCGTAAGTTCTACAAGTCCGGGATTTCTCCCTTTGCCTCCGTATCCCCTGGTCAAAACAGCGGGATGAAACCCGCTTTTGAGCAGAAACTCGCACACCCAGATCGTGAGCGGCGTCTTTCCCGTCCCGCCGGTGGAAAGATTGCCAATACTGATCACCGGGGCCTTCAACCTGACCCGTTTTTTCCGGAGCCTTGCCTGATCTTTTTGCAGCCCTTTTTCATACAGCCTCGAAGCGGCCCTGAGCATCGCCGGGGGATATCCCGGAAAAGCTCTTCTAGTTGAAGTCATTGCCGGAGCGCCGACGGGATACCACATGCTCAGTATTCGCCCGTTTATTCCTCTGTAAGCATTTGAAATGAGATCGGAGATAATCATTTTCAATAATCGTGATTGTTGATTTTATCTTTTCGGACACTCGGCAGGGTGCTCCGCAGCTTTTCCAGCCACAGCCCTTATTTCGGCTGCCCGTTCCCTTATTTCGACAAGGCTGCTCTGCATCGGGGCCCACCCGCGCAAGAAGGAATAATCAGGGCTGCAGTGAAACGCACCCTGGAATGTTTTCGTCCTGTAGTCATGGAACATCGTGAAGAGCTTTTGTTCTATGACGGTCGGCGCGTTATGCTCCGAGAAAAGGTCCGGGAAATCGTAGCTGTAATTTCCCGGCTTTTTCAGCAGGCCGTCCCTATAAAGAGCAGCGACTATTCGTATCCCTTCAGCCATCAGGGCATCCGCCTCCCGGATCATCTGATCGCCTTTGTCCAACTCGGCCCTGGCAAAATTAATCGAATGACAGTCATTGCAGGACTTGAGGTCCTTTTCCCGTTCGCCCTTCCAATCCTCCTCGGAAAAACTCATAAATTTATAGGTCTCAATAGCTGCAAGCCTGGGGGTCGGCTTTCCAGACGGGTCAAAAATACCGAGTGCCTGCAGGATGGTTACTCGGTTGCTTGCCCATTGATCGTCCTGAGGATATGGCAGGCGCAAACCAAGGCCTCCCCAGGCTGTCCCGTTATCATGGGCTCCGTCCGGGAAATGACAGCTCTGGCAAGTGGGGGCGGCTACGTCTTCGGGAAGTATTCTGCTTTGTTTGAGCAAAAACCGCACCCCGTGCCTGGATGAAGCATACATCTCCCACTCGGGACTTTCCACCCCGGTGTGGCAGGTCCTGCACGCCTGCGGCGACTTTGCTTCATCGACCGAGAAAATATGCCTCGTATGGCAGCAGTCGCACGAACCGACTCCAAAACCCGATCCTTTAGCTATCAAATCCTTTACTTCCCCTGCGGTCTTGAGGCCTACGCGATGGCAGGCGCCGCAGCCTTTCAGTCCCTCCACCTGTGCCACTGGCTGCCAGTGAAGCGTGGGCATTGCTTTCATCGCACCCCAGGCAAGAGCATGCTTTCCCTTGCCAAATTGCTCAACTTGGACGCCATGACATTTTGCACAGACTTCAGGACCCGCTAATCCCGCGTTACCCGGATCGGTCATGGAATTATGCCGGTCGCCGTGGCAACTGGAACAGCCCACGTCGTTGGTGCTGTGCTTGCTCAACTGCCAGTCCACCACAATACCTGGAGTGATGCGCATATGACATTGGGCGCATGGGTCATTTATCTGCACTGACGGCTGAACCGTCGTCTCGCTTTGACTCCCTTCATTCGCCTCCTGGGAGCACACTGTTCGAAAGCCGAATAAAACAAAGACAATCACCGGGAATAAATGAAAAAAAAGCTGCCGCATCGAAACCTCCGAAAGGAGAGAGGTCAGTGGCCGGTCCACGGAAAAAGAATCCCAGGCCTGCCACTGCCGCTTTCGCTGTCCCTGGATTTTGTCACTTTGCTTTTACTTTAAATTACGTTTATATCACAATGGAGTGAGGCGTTCATTCGTAATTCCTGTCTCGTAATTCCTAATTGGGTTTTTGGCCCCAAACGAAGTGAGGCATCTTTGAACCGCAACCCCAAACCCGCAACCCGAAACCCCGAACGAAGTGAGGTTCTTGAAGAGCTTTACTGCCATTACAATCGTTTCGAGCATATACACCCCGATCCTCTGGAATTCGTATACCTCTACGACAGAAAAACAGACAGGGAGATCAGCGCTTTCATAGCCTCGGCTCTTGCATATGGCCGAGTGCAGCAGATCCTCAAAAGCGTGCGATTTGTCCTCGACGCCATGGGTCCAAGCCCATCTTCTTTTCTTCTTAAAAACCGGCCGGCCGATATCCAAGAGGCATTTAAATCTTTCAAGCACCGTTTCACCACGGGGGAGTTTCTTGCCAACCTGCTGGTATCTCTTGGCAAACTGATCAAGGAATACGGGTCCCTGGAGTCCTGCTTCAAGGCTGGATTCAGCGAACAGGACCAAAATATCCTCCCGGCTCTCACAGAATTGGTAAAAAAAATCGAGCAAGCTGGTGGACGAACGATGCCTACGTTTTTACCTTCACCGGATGGAGGCAGCGCGTGCAAGAGGCTGAACCTATTTTTGCGATGGATGGTGAGAAGCGACGATGTAGACCCGGGAATATGGCAAAGCATTCCGGCTTCTCACCTGATAGTTCCACTCGACACTCATTTGCACAGGATTGCCGTAGCCATGGGATTAACATCCAGAAAACAGGCCGACATGAGATGCGCCATCGAAATTACGCGCGCTTTCGGCTCAATTCGCCCCGATGACCCCGTACGCTACGACTTTGCCCTTACCCGCCTTGGGATAAAGCCAGGGGATCCCTTTACGAAATTTTTCACCTCACTGCTTTCGACTGGAGAACAAGGATGGAAAATTGCGAAATAAAGCTTTACGCACTCACCACGTGCATCCACTGTAGAGATACAAAGGAATTTCTGGACAAGTGCGGCGTGGATTACGATTGTGTGCACGTGGATAAGCTTGAGGCCGATGAAAGACGCAGTCTGCTCGAACAAATCAGGGAAGCCAACCCGGGGTGCGCCTTCCCTATGCTCATGATCGGCTCCAAGGTGATCATTGGGTTCAAAAGAGATGAAATAAGGGAGGCGTTGAATCTGGAATGAATGTCGAGCAGCTCTACGATTTCCTGAAAAAAACTCAGGAGGAGAAAGGATATTTTTTTAACAACGACAAGAGCAGGGTTTTCGATCTGCTGCATGGACTGCTGGAGAACAGGGGACAGTACGGATATATGTGTTGCCCGTGCAGGCTTGCGGCCGATGATCGCGACTGGGACCGCGATATAATATGTCCTTGCGTGTACAGGGCGCCCGATGTTGCGCAGTACGGGAGTTGCTACTGCGGGCTCTACGTTTCAAAGGAATGGAACGAACGTTCAATCCCGCATTCATATGTAAGCGAAAGGCGTCCGCCGGAAAAGGCCTTCGGGAAGCTATAGCCATAATGGGTGACAGAAAGAAATGCTTCAAGTCATCTCGAATACATGAGTTTGAATCCGCACCTTTCATAGATTCACCGTTTCCGATCCTTCATTGACTCTTGCATGATCAGTGAAAACTAAATAAACTAAACCAGTTTTGTAAGTTGTTTTTTGAAATCGATTCCCGGATTGCAAAAGATGAGTCGTGATAAGGTGAAACCGAAAATATCGAGCGCCGACGATTCCCATCATGCGAGGATCGTGGCTGCTGCGCGCCGGATTTTCTTTGCAAACGGCTTCCGCAGGGTGACCATGGATGATCTGGCCCATGAACTGAGGATGAGTAAAAAGACGCTCTACGAGCATTTCCCAAGCAAGACCTCGCTCGTTGAAGCGGCCATACTCGCAAAGTTCCAGGGCGTCGATGCTGAACTGGAACAAATTACATCCAGGTGTTCAACCGATTTTATCGGATCGCTGCATCGGCTCCTTGCCCACATTCAGCATCAAACAGAAGAAATTCAGCCGCCGTTTCTCCAAGACATCAGGAGGCGCCCCGAACTCTTCAGCCATGTGGAGAGCAGGCGAAGGGAACTGGTCCAGCGTCATTTCGCCAAACTCATGTCCGAGGGGCGCAAGGCCGGCGTTATCCGTGAAGATGTTCCAGCCGGACTGATAACCGAAATTATTCTGGGCGCTTTGGAAAAAATCATGAACCCCGCAAAGATGGCCGAACTGGAACTCACTCCAAAGATCGGATTTTCTGCGATTATTTCCGTGATTCTTGAGGGTGTGATCACTGAAAAGGGAAGATTGAAATTATGATTGGGTCCCGGCCGGATCTCATTGCTTTTGACTTCAGGCGCGGGAGCCCTATCCGGAGATTCCGGAAGGCGTCCGTGAAACGCTGCTTTCTAGCGTTCTGTGCGCTTGCGTTTTGCAACCTTGTGGGTTGTACCCGCACGGAAAGTGACCGGGTGCAGGGCTATGTCGAAGGTGAGTATGTCTATATCGCATCACCTCTTTCAGGCACTCTCGAAACTTTGTATGTGCAGCGCGGCCGGCAGGTGAAGGCAGGAGACGTCCTTTTCTCCCTGGACAGCGCACCGGAAAAGTCCGCAATGGACAAAGCCGAGCGCCGCGTTTGGCAGGCCGGAGCGAGTCTGGAGGATCTGAAAAAAGGAAAACGGCCCACGGAAATTCAATCCCTGAAAGAACAGTTAAAACAGGCCAGGGCGGCCATGGCGCTATCTGAAAAAGAATTTTCGCGCCGCGGGCGTCTTGTGGCCGCCAATGCGATTTCGACGGAGACCCTGGATCAGGTGCGGTCCGAAAATGATCAGAACCGCCACAGGGTATCGCAGTTGGAAGCCGATATAAAGACGGCGGAGCTTGGCTCGCGCAGCGATCAGATTTCGGCCGCCGAGGCTGCTATGAGGGCTCAGGAGGCAGTACTGGCAAAGGCCCAATGGGAACTCTCACAAAAGCGCCGTTCCGCTCCTCAGGACGCACTGGTGTTCGATACTCTTTACCGGGAGGGGGAATGGGTGGCTGCGGGCAGACCGGTAGTCGCCTTGCTGCCCCCGCAGAACATCAAGGTCCGCTCTTTCGTCCCGGAAACCAGGCACGGATCGATTCAAGCCGGCGATAATGCCCGGGTGATCGTGGACGGCATAAGCCAACCCTTCGAAGGAAAGGTGAGCTTCATTTCACCCAGGACCGAATACACTCCTCCGGTCATTTACAGCAGGGAAGCACGCAGTAAGCTGGTATTCATGGTCGAGGTGGTTTTCGATCCGAAGACGGCGGAAAAGCTTCATCCCGGCCAGCCTGTAGACGTAGAGTTCGGTTTGTAAAAACATGACTGATGATTTTGTCATCGATGTGGCCGCTATGACCAAACAGTTCGATGGCCATAAAGTCGTAGACAATGTGGATCTTCAAGTCCACGCGGGAGAGATTTGCGGTTTTCTCGGGCCAAACGGCAGTGGGAAAACGACCTTCATTCGAATGCTTTGCGGATTGCTCCGCCCGGATGCGGGAAGCGGCACATGCCTGGGCTATGACGTGATTAATGAAAGTGAAGCGATCAAACGAAACGTCGGCTACATGACGCAGCGGTTCAGCTTATACGAAGACCTGACTATTTCTGAAAATCTCGACTTCGTCGCCCGTATGTATTCTGTCAGGGACCGGCGCAGAGCGGTGCGCGACAGCCTTGATCGGCTCGGACTTTCGCAACGCAGCCGTCAGCTTGCCGGGGAGCTTTCCGGCGGATGGAAACAGCGCCTGGCGCTTGCGGCCTGTTTGATCCATCAGCCAAAATTGCTCCTGCTCGACGAACCTACAGCCGGCGTCGACCCACAGGCGCGCCGGGAGTTTTGGGACCAAATCCATGAGCTTGCCGGCCAGGGGCTGACTTTTCTGATATCCACGCACTACATGGACGAGGCCGAGCGCTGCCATCGGCTGGCTTACATTCTTAATGGCGTCCTGCTTGCCCACGGCACGACCGGCGAAATCATTTCCGAGACGAAATTGACTACCTGGGAGGCGAGAGGACCCGATTTGCTCGAAATTGCCAAAAAGCTCCGCATCAACGAAGGGGTTGAGCAAGCCGTTCATTTCGGAAACCTGCTGCATGTCAGCGGGGCCGATTCCCAAGCGCTCGAAAAAGCAATCGAGCCCTATCGAACCGGACTGCACAGGTGGCGCCAGATCGCTCCGGGACTCGAGGATGTTTTCATTCACCTTATGAAAAATTCAAAGGAGAAGACTTCTCAATGATCTCACGGGCTGCAGGCAAGAGGCCGCGATTCTCTCTGGCCCGCTTTTGGGCCGTGGTGTTCAAGGAATTCGTCCAGATGCGCCGTGACCGGTTGACGTTCGGCATGACTATAGGTATCCCGCTGCTTCAGCTTATCCTTTTCGGCTACGCCATAAATGTGGATCCCAAGCACCTGGCTGCCGCTGTGCTCCTGGCCGACAACGGTCCGCAGGGCCGCACCCTGCTCTATTCCATCCAAAACTGCTCCTACCTTGATCTGGTCCGGCGGGTCAATTCCGAAAGTGAAGCCAACCAACTCCTTGAGCGAGGTGATGTCCAGTTTGTCATCAATATCCCGGTCAACTTCACTCACGATCTGCTCAGGGGGGACAGACCGTCCATCCTCCTGGAGGCCGACGCCACCGACCCTGCGGCTACCAGCAACGCCATAGGAGCCTTGCGGACTTTGCTCAATTCCGCCTTGCAAAATGATCTGAAAGGCCCGTTCGCATTTCTCGCCGGCGCGGAGGGCCCGGTCGATCTTCGCGTCCACGCCCGCTATAACCCTGAAGCCATTACCTACTATAACATCGTACCGGGCCTGATGGGTGTGGTGCTTCAGATGACTATGACCGTGATAACCGGCTTGGCGATTACCCGCGAACTGGAACGGGGCACCATGGAGACTCTGCTCGCGATGCCGACTCGTCCGATCGAGGTGATGACAGGGAAAATCATTCCTTATATTCTGCTGGGCTACATCCAGGTGATTCTTATCCTGTCGGTAGCCTATTTTCTTTTTCACGTACCTATTGCAGGCAGCCTCTGGCTGCTGTTCGCGGTTGCATTGATATTCATTATCGCTACCCTTGCCGTAGGCATCACCTTTTCCACCCTCGCCCAAAACCAGCTCCAGGCAGTGCAAATGGGCTATTTTTTCTTTTTGCCCTCTATTCTGCTTTCCGGGTTCATGTTCCCCTTCCGCGGGATGCCCCAATGGGCACAGTGGGTCGGCGAAGTCCTGCCGCTCACTCATTTTCTGCGCATCGCCCGGGGCATCCTCATCAAAGGCAACGGTCTTCGCCAAATAATCCCTCAGCTCTGGCCAATCGTGCTTTTCATCGTCTTCGCAATGACTGTAGCGGTAAAGCGCTACAGGCGGACGCTTGACTGATGATCTTTTGATTTGCATGCCAGGCACAAGAAGAATCAAACCCTGCAATAATAAAATTGTGGACTAGTTCTCTTTACAAACGGGATTGCGATAAGCATATTTGGGGGTAGCTTTATCCAAATGACGCCACATTAGTTGCTGCTTCCTTCAAAGGAACAATCCAGATGGAAAAGAAGTTATTCGAATTAGCGGTTGAAATCGTTCAAGCCCAGGCTGCAATGAGCAAAATGACAGCCGAAGATATCGAACAGGCTCTGGTAAGGGTCTATAATGCACTTCACAAAATGAGACTCGCCGAGGATCAGGGACGATCTATCCTGCAGGGAGAAACGCTGTTTCAGGCTCCCGGCGCTTCAGCCGGCGCAGACCCGCTTTCTTCCATCAGAGAAGACAAAGTCGTCTGTATGGAATGTAAAGTTGAGCTCCGGCAACTCACCGCAAATCATCTCCGTATTCATCACCTCACCCCCAGGGAATACAAGAAAAAGTGGGGATTCCCGCTCAAGCAGCCCCTTTCTGCAAGAATGCTGACTAATCTCCGCAGCCGGTCTGCCAAGAAGCGCGGACTGCCGGAAAACCTTAGAATCTACCTTGATCGGAAACGGGAGAACAAAACGATCTCAGATCGTCAAATACCTGCCGCTGGGCCATCTCGCAGCAAGAAATCGTCCTTCACCACTTTTTGAAGGACAACTGTAGGGAAATATAGCATCTCGGCATCTCTGGGCTAAGGGATTTACCCTGCTTCAAATACAGTCTTTCCCCTATTGCAGATTCCATGGCCGTTAGTAGAATTTCGGCATGCGATTGTCTTCCCGCGATTTAATAAAATCGCGTTGCTTGGCTATTTTGGGGAGATTGCACGGCCTCTTATCTTCACGGGACAGGAATTCCACGGATCCAGCAAAACAGGTTTTTGAAAGAAGAGCGACACATCGAGATGAAAAACTCAGTTATCTTTTCGACAGGGAGCTATCTGCCTGAATCGGCCGTGTCTAATGCCGAGCTAACGCATTTCCCCGCCTCTTCCCTCAAACTAATAGCTGAGAAAACTGGAATTTTATCCAGAAGAATCGCCCCCGAAGAAGAATGCACCTCGGATTTGGCAATAAAGGCCGCCCGCCGCTGTCTGCAAAAAGTTGGCTTCCCGGTTAAGCAGGTCCAGGGCATAGTGCTCTCCACATCGTCGCCGGACCGCATGCAGCCTGCGACTGCGACGCGGGTGCAACATGAACTGGGAGCAATAAACGCTTTTGCCTTTGACATCAATTCAGTTTGCTCAGGCAGTACTTACGGTATTTGTGTCGTGGACGCATTGATCAAATCCGGCCAATTCGCAAATATTCTGTTCATAGCCTCGGAGATGTATTCAAAGATACTTCACAAACGTGACTTTTGCACATTCCCGCTCTTCGGGGACGGGGCCGGGGCCATTCTTTTCCGGGCCGGCAACTCTAACCGGGGCGTCTATCATTCCTGCCTCAGGACCGATGGAAGCAACAGCGGTGCTATCTGCGTCCCTGCCGGCGGCACCATGTTGCCTTTCGAGAAGATGACCAGCCCCCGTATGGCCCATTTCAAGATGCACGGAACCGCTGTGTTCGACTTCGCCACCACGAAGGGGACCGAGGTCATCCTTGAACTCCTTGGGGAAGCTGGTATGGGGCTGAGCGAGATCGACTGGTTCATCACTCACCAGGCCAACATCAACATAATTGAAACGATTGCTTCACGGTTAAACGTCTCTAAAGAAAAGTTTTTAGTCAATTTGGATAAATATGGAAACACGGCCAGCGCTTCGGTACTGGTGGCGCTGGATGAGGCAATTTCAGGCAACATGATCCGAGAAGGCGACCTGGTCGTTACTTCGGCCTTCGGGGGTGGTTTGTCCTGGGGAGCGAATCTTATTCGCATCTAAGATTTATTGCCTTATTTCAAATTTTCCACAGGAGGTGAACCTATGTCGGAAGTTCTTGCAGTAATCAGAGAAGGAATTCCGGAACTTTTCCCGGGCGCAATCGGCTTTGAGATAGCGACGGATACTTTGCTCAATGACATTCCGGAATGGGACTCGATGACGTCGGTCAACTTCAAGGTCTTTCTTGAAGAAACATTCGGAGTGACCATTCCCGACGACCTGCTTGAGGGAGGCTCCACCATAGGTGAGGTGATTACTTTCATTAGAAGGGTGGACTGATGAACCAATCGAGCATGCCCGCCGACCCTTTTGGAATTGCGAGTGCTTTTTTCAAAATCAACCAATCCTGGATGCATAGCAGCCAGGATTGGTTAGCCCTTACATCCAAGCTGGGCAACAGCATCCAGGCCGCGGCCGCTGAGCAGATGACTTCAGCGCTGTCTAATGCCCGAGGCCCGAAGGCACAGTCGGATAATCCTGAGACTGCATTATTGGATGCGGTGAAGAACTGTTCGAAGCTGGCCAACAAGCTCCATGGCGCTTACGCAAGCTGGCTTAGAGATTACGTAAGCAAAGCCCCCGACATCCCGGAGAAAGAACGGCAGCGGTCCGTATTCTGGATCAACCAGTTAATCAACGCGATCTCTCCTGCAAACTTCTTCTGGACCAACCCCTCGGTCGTTCAGAAGTTTTTGAGGACAAAAGGAGAGAGCCTGGCCAACGGCTATGAAAACTGGCTCGAAGACATCCAGCGAGGCGATAATCTCATAAAGATAGCCGACACGGCCGCATTCAAAGCGGGGCAGAATATAGCTACCACGCAGGGCCTTGTGATCTTCCGAAACAGGCTTATGGAACTGATCCAGTACTCGCCAAGAACTGAGACCACTTTCTCGACCCCTGTCGTTTTTATCCAACCCTGGATAAACAAGTACTACATACTGGATATGACGGAAGAAAAAAGCCTGGTTGCCTATCTGCTCAATCAGGGTTTTACGGTCTTCATGGTAAGCTGGAAAAATCCGTCCCCGGAAATGCGTGATGTAACCTTTGAAGATTATATGCTCCGAGGCGCCCTCAAAGCCGTTGAAGTAGCCAGGGAAATCTGCGGCGCGAAGCAGGTTCATGCCGTAGGCTATTGCATTGGAGGGACCGTGCTGGCGGCGCTGATGGCCTATCTGAATCGGGGTCCCGGGAAGTCTGCCATTCCGATCCGGGATTATACCCTGTTTGCCTCGCTGGTGGATTATTCTTCTCCAGGCGAACTGGAAGTCTATGTCACCGAAGAGATCGTCAAAATCATCGAAGATGTGGTTAAAAAGGAAGGATACCTGGATAAAAAGTATCTGGCGGCGGCTTTCCGTTCACTGCGCTCCAATAATCTGATATGGCGCTACTACGTCCACAATTATCTGCAGGGCGAGGTGCCCCCGAAATCGGATTTTCTTTACTGGAACAGTGATTCAACCCGGCTGCCGGCTGCCATGTGCTCTTATTATCTGCGTGAGTTCTATTTGAACAACAACCTGGTCAAAAAGGACAAGCTGGTGCTGGGCAATCGTCCCATAGACCTGGGGCGCATCACGCAACCGCTCTATCTCGTGGGCACCGAACAGGATCACATCTGTCCATGGAAAGAAACCTTCAAGATATTCAACCTGGTCAAAGGCCCAAGAAGATTTGCACTCTCCGATGAGGGTCATATCACCGGGGTCGTAAATCCTCCATCGGCGCGATCCAGGCGAAAATACTGGATGAGTGACATAACAGAGACACTTAGCCCGGAAGAGTGGCTCTCCAACCGGCAGGAACAACAGGGTTCATGGTGGTTGGACTGGGCAGCATGGCTATCGGAAAAATCTGATCCCAGAGTTGAACCTCCGGAGATGGGCAACGACAGGTATCCCGCACTGCAGAAAGCCCCCGGAAGTTACGTATTGGAACAATAGGCCGGGTATCAAGTTGCGGACAATCAATTTCATGGAGGCAAAAATGTACGAACAGACGGCAACAATGACCAAACAGATGATCGATCTCCAAAGAATCAGCGTTGAAGGCTTGATCAGCAACATGATCGTCTTCTGGGAACAAACCGAAAGTATGCTCAACCCGTTTCTCAATCAGTCCCCCTTGGTCCCGGAGGAAGGCAGGAAAGTATTCCATGAATGGATAAATCGTAACAAAAAGGGCTGTGAAACGCTAAAAGATGCGGTAAACAACAGCTACGACAGCCTGGGGAAATGTTTCGAAAGAAAGGACTAAAGCGGTGTAACTCAAGAGGGGAGACAAACGAGGTATGTTGGAAATAACGAACTCAGTTGCGGTAATTACCGGAGGCGGTGGGGGCATTGGACTGGCCCTGGCCAAATACTGGGTCGGCAATGGCGGTAAGGTGTTGGTGGCCGACGTGGCCGAACCCCTTTTGGCCTCTGCCGAAACCCAGTTGAAAGAAATGAATGGAGACGTTCGGACCATCGTCTGCGACGTAACCAATGAGGCTGATTGCTCGAAGATGGCCGACTACGCTATCGAACAGTTCGGGCAGATCAATCTCGTGGCGCCCTTTGCCGGAATAATCAAAGACGCCATGCTGGTGTCCCCGGACGCCGTCACGGGCAAGGTCACCAGGAAGATGACTCTCGAACAGTTCCAGTCGGTGATGAACATAAATCTGACCGGAGTTTTCCTGACAGTGCGGGAATGTGCCGAGCGCATGGTAAACAACAACTGCAAGGGATTGATCTGCATGATCTCTTCTACAGGGTCGCTTGGAACGGCAGGCCAGATCAATTATTCTTCCTCCAAAGCTGCGATGTCGGTGTTCCCCAAGGTGCTTACCTCGGAGTTTTTCCGCCGGGGACTCGCGGATAAGATTCGTTGCGTAGCGGTTGCGCCGGGATATGTGGGGACCGCTATGGTCAAAAAGATCCCCCCCGCCGTGCTTGGTAAAATAATCGAACAGATCCCGATCGGCCGGTTGGTCGAACCCGAAGAAGTCGCTTCTCTGATTGGCGAACTCTATCGAAATGAATCGCTGGCTGGAGACGTCTACTTCATTCACGGCGGCTTGCGGCTCGGCTCCAGGGGGTAAATTAAGGTAGGAAGCGAGAAGCAAGGAGCGGGAAGCGGGAAAAAACCCAGGGGGCCTGCTTCCCGCTTCCCGCTTCTTCCGCCCTTCAAGCTGCGGTCCGAAACTGTTTTTCCTCTGTCGATCCCTTTAAAGCGCTGGTGGAAAAATCCTCGCCATTGATCGCTTCCGCCAGGGCGTCAAAATAGCCCGTTCCAACGAAAGACTGGTGTTTCACAGCCGTATACCCGATCTTCTCCGCTTCGAATTCGGCATCCTGAAACTGCGAATAGGCGGTCATCCCTCTCGTCTTGAACTCCCGGGCAAGCTCGTACATCCCGAAATTAAGCGAGTGAAAACCGGCAAGCGTTACGAACTGAAACTTGTAGCCGTAGGAGGCCAGCTTAATTTGAAACTCGGCTATCGCCGATTTGTCCAGCTTCGCGCTCCAGTTGAACGAAGGCGAGAGATTGTAAGCCAGCAGTTTGTCCG